>WNFU01000064.1_pt1 | contig 113089 bp, 91 predicted proteins | sample 5400121 | NCBI WGS metagenome assembly WNFU01 (sample SAMN13153360, study PRJNA577476) | soil metagenome | isolation source: 100 cm soil or saprolite under grassland replicate 1 | place: USA:California | collected 2016-06-15 | reverse complement strand
GACGAGCTCGAGACGAGCTTGGCCCGCTACTCGGAGCTGTACGACTTCGCGCCGGTGGGCTACGTCACCCTGGACCAGAAGAGCACCATTCTCGAGCTCAACCTCGTCGGCGCGACGATGCTCGGGAAGGAGCGCGCCCGCCTCGTTGGCGAGCGCTTCGCGTCGTGGGTCACGCCCCCGACGCGGCCGGCCCTCAACAGCCTCCTCTCCGCGCTCCAGAGAGAGGAGAGGGCGTCGTGCGACCTGGCGCTGATCTCCGGAGGAAAGGGGCCTCTCTACGTCCACGTCGATGCCGTGGCGGAGGCACCCGCCCGAGCGGCGGAGTGGCGCTGCCGCGCCGCGCTGACAGACGTCACCGAGCAGAAGGCCGCCGCCCAGCTCAGGGACTCCGACCGCCGCAAGAGCGAGTTCCTCGGGGTGCTCTCGCACGAGCTCCGAAACCCGCTGGCGCCTATCTCGAATGCGATTCACCTCCTCGGCCACGCGCCGGCTGGAAGCGAGCAGGCGCTCCACGCGAGAGCGGTCATCGAGCGCCAGACGAGGCAGCTCACCCGTCTCGTCGATGACCTGCTCGACCTGACACGCATCTCCAAGGGGAAGGTCGAGCTGAAGCCCGAGCTCTTCGATCTGCGCGAGGTCGTACGACGGACGCGCGACGACCACCGGGCAATATTCGAGCAGCACGGCGTCGAGCTTCGTCTCACCGATCCGGCCGGGCCGGTGTTCGTGCGGGGTGACCCCACCCGCCTCGCCCAGGTGGTCGGAAACCTGCTCCACAACGCGGCGAAGTTCACGCCCTCCGGTGGCGTGACCAGCGTCACCGTGAGCACCGTCCTGGGCCGGGCCGAGATCCGCGTGCGTGACAGCGGGATCGGGATCGAGCCCGCGCAGCTCGGTCGGGTGTTCGAGCCGTTCGCGCAGGTCGACAACGGTCTGGCCAGGCCGCAGGGCGGGCTGGGCCTTGGGCTGTCGCTCTCGAAAGGCCTCGTGGACTTGCACGGCGGGACCGTGACCGGGAGCAGCGACGGACTCGGGCGCGGTTCGGAGTTCGTGGTGTCGCTGCCGCTCGCCCCCCCTCCCGCCGCGCACGCAGCGGCGCCGATCCGGAGGTCGCCGCCGCGCTCGGTCGTCATCATCGAGGACAATGCGGACGCCGCATCGACGTTCGCGGAGGTGCTCACGCTCGACGGACACAAGGTGGAGGTCGCGCTGGATGGGCGCTCCGGGATGGACCTCGTGCGCAGGGTCAGACCGGACTTCGTCTTCTGCGACATCGGGCTGCCGGACCTGAGCGGCTACGAGGTCGCCAGCGCGTTGCGAGCCGACGAGACACTTCGCGCGACGCGGCTCGTTGCGCTCAGCGGGTATGCCCAGCCCGAGGACCGGGAGCGTGCTCGAGAAGCCGGGTTCGACGCCCATGTCCCCAAGCCACCGGATCTCGACGCAGTAAACGCCCTGCTTGCGAAGGACGAATAGAACGGCCACTTCGAGGCCCGCTCCTCGTTCCGCGCCCGTTCAAGGAACCGCCTCACAGTCAGATCGAATGCGATCGTGAACTGCGTTTTCACTTCCAAACGCGCGGGCCTCAGCGACAGAGTCGACCTCCTTCTCGAGCGCCACGCCAAGCGGAAGGGGCTCGTCGAGAAGCCACGGCGCGAGGCGCCGCCTGCGAAGCCGGACCACGTCCCCGCCCACGTGAGCGGGCGCGGGGGCTTCGGTCCCGCGGCAACGCGTCGCTCGCAGCACCCCTTCGATGCCTCGGAGAGATGACTTGCGCTCCGTCCGGCGCTCCTCCGCGAGCGCGAGGTCCGATCGCCCAACCGGAATGTGACCAATCATGAGCGCGAAGCGGGGGAGAGGGTCGGGGAGAGGGGGCTGGACTGAGCCGCTGCCGCCGGCCGGAGACGCCGCGTCGCCGCAGCGCTCCGGCGCCAGCGCTGCGATCGTCGCACGCGACGAGAGCAGCCACGGCGCCGCTCCGGAACTCGCGCGCGCAGAGCGCTGAAGCGCCTGTGCGCGTTCGAACAGTCCTCGCGGCGCAAACGCGGCGGGGTGAGCCGCGCGGCGAACGATCGCGGAGTGTCGGGCGCCTCCGCGATGCGGCGCCGTCGGCACCCCGACCGGCTTCGCTGCCCGAGGAGCGGCGCCGAATGGCGTGACGCTCAGCCCCCTGCCCCGCCCGGCGGTGGCCGGCTGCCTTTCGCCGAGCAGGTGATGTAGTGCGGAGTCCTCGGCACCGAGCCTTCGGGCCAATCGTCGCCCTTGTTGAGGTAGCGGGCGACGAGCTTCGTCCGGTCCCCGCCGGGGTGCATGAGTGCGTACCTGCCGCTCTCCGAGGGATCGGGGTCGAATGCCATGTTGCAGGGCGTGCCGTCCTTGCGCGTGGACTTCGCCCACACGATGCGCGCGCTGCAGTCTCGGCAGGCAGACTCGAACGGCTTCCGGTCGTTGCTCTCGCTCATGCTCGTCGAAGAATACAGGTAGGGTGTGACGCCCGAGACCCGACTTCTCGGGCGGCGCAGCGCGACCGCGGCCTCGAGCACGCGTACCCGGTAGACTGACCCCATGCCCGTCCACGTTCCCGCGCCGACCCAGCCCACGAACAAGTGCCCGAAGTGCGGCACCGAAGGCGTCGTCCAGCACGCCGTCGGCAACATGACGAGCTACGTCTGCCCGAAGTGCGGAGCACGGTGGGTAGCGTCGCGCTGACGGCCCGAGACGTCTGTGCGAGAGGGGTTCGGGGCAGCGGTGCGCCGCCTCGACCGCGCCGTGGGCGGCGGGGCATAATGCGCGCGTGCTTTCGTCGAGTCCGTCCGAGCCGCTCGGCGTGAACCGGGCCGCCCGCTTCCTGCGTGGCGCGACGGCACGCGGGCGCTGGGTGATCGCGGCTGCCGGCCTCGCCGTGGCGCTCGCGGCGTTCTCCCCCGTCCTCGACAACGGGTTCGTCGAGGTGTTCGATGACGCGGAGTACATCACCGCGAACGGGTACGTCCGGCAGGGGTTGACGCTGGAGGGCGCGCGCTGGGCACTCGCGCCGGCTCCGGACGCTCCGACGTACTGGCACCCCCTCACCTGGCTCTCCCTCATGGCCGACGTGCAGCTCTTCGGCGTCCGGCCAGAGCCGATCCACGCGGAGAACGTGCTCCTGCACCTCACGGCCGCGCTGCTCCTGTTCGCCGCCCTCGCGAGGATGACGGGTGCGCGATGGCGGAGCGCGGCGGTCGCGCTCGTGTTCGCCATACACCCTTTGCAGGTGGAGGCGGTGGCGTGGGCGGTCGAGCGGAAGGCCGTGCTCTCCGGCGCGCTCGGAATGGGCGCGCTGCTCGCGTATGCCCGCTGGGTCGAATCGGGCCGTCGAGCGTCGTACGCCGCATCGCTCGCGCTGTTCTCGGCGAGCCTGCTCGCGAAGCCACAGCTCCTCCCGCTCCCGTTCCTGCTGGTTCTCCTCGACGTGTGGCCGCTCGGGCGAACGTCACTCGCTGCCCCCGCGAAGGCCGGGGTGGGCTGGCGCCCCGTGCCGCTCCGGACGCTCGCGCTGGAGAAGGTGGGGTTCGTCGGGGCCGCGCTCGCCGTCGTTTCGATAGCCGTGTTCTCACGGGCGGACGCCCGCAGCGTGGCGGTGCCGATCGCGGAGCGCCTCGCGAATGCGCTCACGGGCACCTGGTGGTACCTGGAGAAGATCGCGTGGCCAGCGGGGCTCGCGCCGTACTACCCGGTTCCGCTCCACACGCCGGCCTGGCACGCGGCCGCGGCCGCCGCAGGCCTCGTCGCGACGATCGCGGTGCTGTGGAGCGCACGTCGGCAGCTCTCTCTCGGCCCCCTGGTGGGCTGCCTCTGGTTCCTGGCTGCCCTGGTGCCGTTCTCCGGTGTCGTCCGGATCGGCCTCTGGCCGGGCACCGCAGATCGCTTCGCGTACACTCCGATGATCGGGGCCGTCCTCGCGGTCGTCTGGATCGCGGCGCCTCTCGTGCCGCGACTCCGTCTGGGGAAGAGCGTCCCGGTCGCGCTGCTCGCCGCTGCCGTCCTGGTGCTCGCGACCCGCACTCACGCGCAAGTGCAGCTCTGGCGCGACACCGTGACGCTCTTCGGGCATGCCGCCCGCGTCAATCCCCCGCACCGCGTCACGCTCTCGAATCTTGGAGCAGGGCTGAAGGCGGCAGGCCGCGTCGATGAAGCACGATCGGTGTTCGAGGCGCTGAGCCGGGCCCTTCCGGAGGTCCCTGACGGCCCCCTGAATCTGGGGGTCCTGCTGCACGAGCGGAGCGAGTTCGAGGGGGCGGAGCTCGAGTACGCGGCAGCGCTGTCGCGGGATCCGGGCTGCGCGCAGGCTCACTTCAACCTGGGACTCCTCCGGAAGCGCCGCGGTGATCGGGCGGGAGCGCTCGAATCATTCGGGCGCGCGGTGGCTTCGGGCTTTCGCAGTGCGAGGGCGTTCGATCAACTCGGGGACGTGTACGCCGCTCTCGGGCGCGACGCCGAGTCGGAGCGGAGCTACAGGGCAGCGCTTCGCCTCGATCCGCTGTACTGGCGAGCCGAAGCACGGCTCGGGGTGATGCACGCGGGGGCAGGGCGCCACGCCGACGCAGCGCGGGCCTTCGAGAGCGCGAGGCGGAACGCGATGGTCATAGGTGATGACCCGCGCGTGGTCGACGAGGTCGCTCGCTCCGCGGGCGTGGCCCTGCGCCCCGCGTCGACCGGCCCGTGAGCAAACACCGACGCTTCGGCCCGGGCCCTCGCGGCCCGGGCCGTCGCAGCTCCTCGTGGCTCCGACTTCGACGCTCCACCGCTACCAGTCGTGCCGCGCGGGTACCGGCTGGGGACGGCTCCCCGAGTCGTCGAGCTCGCGGGCGAGATCGTTCCAGAGCCCGTCGGTGAGCCGCGCGAGCGCGTCGCGAACGCGGTCGAGGCTCATCGCGTCGGTCCGGCCCTTGAGCCGCTGCACCTCGGCGGCCGCGCGGCGGAGCTGGTCCGCGAGCTCGCGGTCGTTGCGCGCGTTCCGCTCCGCGTCCTGGAGCAGCGCCACGATCTTACCCTGCACGCGGCCGAGCGCCTCGACGTCACCGCGCGCGCACGCCAGGTCGTGGCGCACGAGCAGCTGGCCAACGCGCACGAGCAGGACCTCGTTCTGCCCGAGGTCGTCGTCGTCGCCGTACCCGGGTCCGCCACGCGGCGGCGGCGTCGGGGTCGCCACGTCGCCCGCGCCGCGCGCGAGCGCGCCGGCCTCGACGGGCGAGAGCGCGCCGCGATAGATGCGCAGCTCGTCCATCCGCCCGGCGAACCCGGGCGAGAACCGGTTCCGCTTGCCGCTCGCGTCCGGCCGCGCGCCGACGAACGCGGCGCCGCGCGAGCCCTCGAACGGATCGATGCGCGCCTCGGCCGCGGGAACGCCGTCCACGTAGAGCGCGCCGGTCTCACCGTCGTAGGTCGCGGCGACGTGCGTCCAGCGGCCCGAGGGGATGCGCTGCTCGGTCTGGACCGACTTCGCGAACGGACTCCCGTTCGGGACGACGAGGAGGAGCCGGCCGAACGCGTCGAGCCGCAGCTCGAGGTTCTTCTCCCGGACGTTCGCAGCGGTGGTCGCTTTCGAGAAGATCACCTGCTCCTTCTCGGCGCGGGCCGGGCGGATCCAGACGGCGAGGCTGAATCGTTCGGGCTCGATGCGCGCGCCGAGATCGACGTGGTCCTTTCCGCCGAACGCGAGGGCGCCGCGCGGGTTGCCGTCGCGGTCCTCGGCGGGCCGCGGTCCGACGAGCGCGCCGTCGGCGCCGCCGACCGACTCGCGCGCGTCGCCGTCGAGGGCGAAGCGGGCGAGGAGCGCCGCGCCGGCGTGCGGCGCCGGGGGCTGGCCGTGCCCGTGGGGCGGCGGCGCGGGCTGCGCGTACGGCGGCGGGGGCGGCCGGACCCGCTCGGGCGGTGCCGGGATGCGCCCCGAGGCGATCTGGATCTCCTCGCCGGCGAGGGCGCGGTCCCAGATCCGGACGTCGTCGATGCCGCCCGCGAACAGGAACGTCGGTCCGCCTGGCCGCCGTCCGTCGGAGCCGCCACCCTCGGGGCGCGCGCCGATGAAGGTCTCGGTGGTCGTCTGCTCGTACCGGACGGCGAGCGGGACGCCGTCGGGGATCCCATCGATGAACAGCTGCGCCCGCGCGCCGTCATAGGTTGCGGCGACGTGCGTCCAACGGCCGGGGGGGAGCGGCCGCTGCCCCTCGACCCCGTCCCAGCCCGCGCCGCTCGGCACGTACAGGAAGAGCCGGCCACCGGGGTTGAGCCGCAGCTCGAAGTTCTTCTGATAGTGGCCGGGGAGGTTCCGGACCTTCGAGACGATCACCTGGGGGTGATCGGCAGCCTCCGGGCGGACCCACGCGGTCAGCGTGAACCGCTCGGGCTGAAGCTGCGCTCCGAGATTGACCATCGCGCGCGCGCCGTCGAACCACAGCGCGCCGTTCCGCGCGCCGTCGTGGCCCTCCACCGGGCGGGTGCCGATCGCGTTCGCCGGGATGCGCGTGACGTCGTTCATCGCGTCGCCGGCGAGGCGGTACGACGCGACGAGGCCGCGCTGGAGATCGAGTCTCTGGGCGGCGGCGAAGAGCGGGATCGCGAGCGCGAGGGCCGCGAAGGTCGAACGAGTCATCGGACTCCTCCTCAGGTGCTGGACCGGGACAGGCTCTCAGGGCGACCCCGAACGGGTCAACTCCCGCGAGCGGAGACGGACTGCCGCCCGGCCGTATTCAGCGACCCCGGCCCGCCCGGAGCCGGGTCATTTCGTGTGATCCTCGCGAAGGCGCCCGTTCGTCTCCGGCGGCCCCCACGAGGTGTCGCTTCGCACCGGCTGGGGGATCGCTACAATGCCGGTTCCACCCCCTCCCCGCGACACGCCTCCGGAGCCGACCGCAATGACCGTCCCGAACGTCCCCGAGCTCGTCCCGCCGCAGCGCCTCCTGCTCGGACCCGGACCGAGCATGGTGCATCCGCGTGTGCTCCGCGCGATGTCGACGCCGCTGCTCGGACACCTCGACCCGAAGTTCCTCGAGATCATGAACGAGGTGCAGGCGCAGCTCCGCGCCGTCTTCCGCACTCAGAACCCGTTCACGATCGCCGTGTCGGGCACCGGCTCCGCGGGAATGGAGGCCGCGCTCGTGAACCTCATCGAGCCGGGCGACGCCGTCATCGTCGTCGTGGCAGGCGTGTTCGGCGTGCGCATGACCGACATTGTCGGCCGCGCCGGCGGCCGGCTCGTGAAGCTCGAGGTGCCTTGGGGCGAGACGATCGATCCCGGTCACATCGAGGACGCCCTGAAGAAGGAGGGCAAGGTGAAGGCGGTGGCGCTCGTCCACGCCGAGACCTCCACCGGCGCGCAGCAGCCGATCGAGGGGCTCGGCAAGCTCTGCCATCAGCACGGCGCGCTGCTCATCGTGGACACCGTGACGTCGCTCGGCGGCGTCCCGGTCGACGTGGACGGCTGGGAGGCCGACGCCGTCTACTCCGGGACGCAGAAGTGCCTGTCCTGCCCGCCCGGGCTCGCGCCGCTCACGCTCTCGGCGCGTGCGCTCGACGCCGTGAAGGCGCGCAAGACGAAGGTCCAGAGCTGGTACCTCGACGCCGGCATGGTCGCGGACTACTGGGCCGAGGGGAAGCGCGTTTACCACCACACGGCGCCCATCTCGATGGTCTACGCCCTGCGCGAGTCCCTCCGGCTCGTGCTCGAGGAGGGGCTCGAGGCGCGGTTCGCGCGCCACCGCCGCCACTCCGCGGCGCTCATGGCCGGCGTCGCCGCGCTCGGCTGCGCGCCGCAGGCGCAGGAAGGGCGCCGGCTTCCGTCGCTCAACTGCGTCCAGGTCCCCGCCGGCATCGACGAGTCCTCGGTGCGGAAGTACCTGCTCGCCGAACACTCGATCGAGATCGGCGGCGGCCTCGGGCCACTCGCCGGCAAGGTCTGGCGCATCGGCCTCATGGGCGAGTCTGCGAAGCAGGAGAACGTGCTCGCGGTGCTGGCCGCGCTCGAGCAGGGGCTCGCGAAGCAGAGCAAGGGGCCGAAGCCGGGCGCGTCGTGCGCGGCGGCGCTCGAGCAGTACGCGAAGGGCTAGATCGACCAGTTCGCGCGCACGCAGGCACGCAGCGAAGCCGGCCGGGGCGCGGACGGCGCCTCCGGGCGGCGGTAGCGGCTCGTTCGAGGCCACCCGAATACGAGACAGCTCGGCGCGGCACACCCGGGCGGCGCGCGCCCCCCGAGACCAGCACCGCGGCGGCGGCGACGATGCGGGGACGCACGGTGCACCCTACCCCGCGGCGGCACCACGAGAAACCCAGATGCGCCGCGCGCCCCCTCCGCGCGCGCATCCCGAGAGGGCCCGCGACGACCCGCCCGCCTGCCGCCCCTCCGAGCCCGCTACTCCGACCTTCCGCGCCGCCCTAGGTTCCGCGTCGGGTGGGGTGGAGGCATTCGAGCATGGTCCGCGGGGCCGAGGACAGGGCGCGGGGTCACTCGTTGAAGAGGGCCTTCGAGGCGGCGGTGGAGATCTGGCGCGAGCGCCGCGCGGAGCGCCGCGCGCAGGCGGCCGCCCGGCTCGGGGTCGTCCCGCGCGTGCCGCGCTCGACGTTCGTCGCCGCGCTCGACGCGCGGCTCGCGGTCCGCTCGGGCGTCCGGCTCGACGACTTCCTGCGCCACCGGCTCGCGCGGTACGCGACGCGGCTGCCGGTGCCGCTCGAGGGGCTGCCCGTCACGTTCGACGTCGAGGGCGGCGAGGCCGTCGTCCGGCCGCGGCCTCGGGCGCGCCTGCACGGACCGCGACCCGAGGCCGCCGCCACCGCCCGCGCTCTCGGCGAGCGCGAGGGCCCCTGGGCCGCCCGCGAGATCGTCAACGCCGAGGCGGAGCTGGAGAGCCTCGACGCCCGCGCCGCCGCGGCATGGGCGCGGGCGGACGCGGTCGAGCGCGAGCTCGCGGAGGCCCTCGCGTCGCGGCAGATCGTGGGGCGCCCCGCGGTCGAGGCGACCGCGGAGCAGCTCGGGCGGCCGCCCGTCGATTCCTCCGCGCCGATCCACGCGCTGCGCCTGTTCGTGGCGACGCTGCTCGCGGCCGAGGCGTGGCGCTTCTCCGGGCCGGTCCTCGCCGCGTCCGGTGTCGCGCCGGACGGCCTCGAGGCGGCGCTCCGCGCCTCCCCCCTGCCCGCCGCGCTCGCGCTCGCCCTCGCGGTGGGCGCCGCCGCGGCCGCCTTCACCTTCGCCGGGCTCGCCGTGGCGCGCGCGCTCGACGCGGCCTCCGCCGCCGATCCCGGTGTCCGGCAGCGCCTCCTCTGCGTCGCGGCGACCGGGTCTGCGCTGCTCGTGCCCGCCGTCACCGCCGCCGCCGCGGCGCCCCAGGAGTGGGGCCAGCTCGCAGTGCTCGCGACGGTGCCGTTCGCGGGCGCGGCGCTCTGGCGTGCCGCGGCGGGGCTCGATGCGCGGCGGGCCTCCGCCGCGGAGGCGGCGCTCGCCTGGGACCGCGACCGGGCGCGCGAAGCCATCGAGCGCGGCCGGCGCGAGGAGCTCTGCCTGCGCGCCGCGGCGGACCTCGCCGGGATCGAGGCGGAGCGCGCGCTCGCACGCCGCCGCCTGCGGAAGCTCAACCGAGCCGCGATCGCCGCGGAGCGGCGGGCGGACCTCGCCGCGCGCGCGGAGGCCGACCGGCTCGACCGGCTCTCCGACGGCCTCGCCTGCGCCCTCGAGCTCGACCGCTACCTGTACGTGCGGCTCGCGGCGGAGCGCGCGCACGCGCCGCTCGAGCGGCCCGCCCGCGCGCGCGTCGAGTCCGCCGTCACGGCGGAGCGGCTCGGCGTCGCGGGGTAGAGTGGCGCATGGACGAGGAGAGCGCGCGGCCGCCGCTGCGGATCGCGGTGGTCGGCCACGTCGAGCACGTGACCCTCGGGCGCGTCTCCGCGGTGCCCCGGGCCGGGGAGATCGTCCACGTCGCGTCGCCGCGCTGGTTTCCGGGGGGCGGGGGCGGCGTCGCGTTCCTCCAGCTCGCGAGGAGCGACGCCGAGGTCCACCTCTTCACCGCGCTCGGCGACGACGAGGCGGGCGCGCAGGTCGCGGCGGCGCTCTCGCACGCCGGCGCGGGGCGGTCGGGGCGCCCGAGGCTGCACGTCGTCCACCGCCGCGGCGCGCCGCACACCCGCTGCATCGCGATGATCGGGCCGGACGGCGAGCGCACGATCGTCGTCGTGGGCGAGCCCCACCACCCGCGGGGGGACGACCCGCTGCCCTGGGACGTCCTCGCCCGCTGCGACGCCGCGTACTTCACCGCGGACGACCCGGCTGCGCTTCGGGCTGCGCGGTTCGCGCGGGTGCTCGTCGCGACCGCGCGCCGCCGCGGCGTGCTCGCCGCCGCGCGCGTCCGCGCCGACGTCGTCGTCGGCAGCGCCTCCGACGCGCGAGAGCGCTCGAGACTCGCCGAGTACCCCACCCCGCCCGGCGCGCTCGTCCTCACCGAGGGTGCGCAGGGCGGACGGATCGAGACCGCGAGCGGGACGGCCCGCTTCCCCGCTCCGCCCCCGCCGCCGCCGGGAGGCGGGGCGTACGGCGCGGGCGACAGCTTCGCCGCCGCGCTCACGTTCTATCTCGCCGCGGGGCTCCCGCTCGCGGACGCCTGCGCGCGCGCCGGGCGGCACGGTGTCGCGGTGCTCGCCGGGCTCGATCCACGCGAGACGCAGCTCCCCCTCGAGCGGCCGTGACCGCCGGACGGAGGGATCAGGGCAGCGCGCCGCGGTTCGAGCAGAGCCGCCGGTACGCGTCGGCGGCGCTCCGAGCGGCGCTCGAGCGCGCGAGCGCGTCGGTCGCCCGGCCGTACCAGGTGCACGCCTCGGCGATCCGGCCGCGCTTCTCCTCGATCCGCCCCATCGAGAACACCGGCAGCGGGTCGGACGGATCGACGCGCGAGGCGGTGGTGAAGGCGTCGTAGGCGCCCTGCAGGTCGCCGCGCTTCTCCTGGACCTGCCCGAGGATCTGGTAAGGCCGCGACGCCCCCGGGTCGAGGGCGAGCGCCTGCCGCGCCGCGCGCTCCGCGTCGTCGAGCCGGTTCGTGTCCACCTCCACGAGCGCGAGGATGACGAGCGTCGCGCCGTCGCGCGGCGCCCGCTGCAGATACGTCACCAGCCGGGCGCGCGCCTCGTCGTACCGGCGGAGCCGGACGAGGGCGAGCGCGGTGTTCCGGACGACGAGCTCGAGCGGGACGGTCGGGTCGAAGCCGAGGGCGAGGGACTTGTCGTACGCCTTCACCGCCTCGTCGAACCGGCCCGCGAAGTGGAGAGCGGTGCCGTAGTTCACCCAGATGCGCGGCTTCTCCGGCGCCTTCTTGGACGCGTCCCCCCAAAGGGCGAGCGCGCTCTGCCAGACCTCGTTCCGGACCGCGGTCGCCGCGGCGAGGCCCCCGACCGCCACGAGCGCGAGGACGGCGCCGACGACGCGGCCGCGGACCGGGCCGAGCCGCCGCAGCGCCACCGCGACGGTCGCCGTGACCGCGAGCACGAGCCCGAGCGTGGCGAGGTAGAGCCGGTGCTCGACGAACGGATCGCGGAGCGGCACGAGCGACGTCGTGGCGAGCATCCCGAGGAAGAAGAGCCAGCCGAACGCGGCGACGCGCGCCACCGCCGGCCACTCGCCCTCGGCGCGCCCGAAGCGGCGGACGAGGAGGACCGCCGCCGCGACGAGCGAGAGGACGAACGCGGCCCCGGCGAGCACGCCGGGCTCGAGGAAGCTCCGCGAGAATGGGAACAGCCAGTCGGCGTTGAGGCCCGAGGGGAAGAGGACGAGCCGCACGTAGATGGGCAGCGCGCGCATCTGCGTCGCGACGTACTGGAGCGGCGTCACGAACGGGAGATCGAACCCCGCATGGCCGCTACCCGCGACCTGAGCGACCGCCTTGTACGCGTCGCGCACGGTGTAGGCGACGAGCGGGAGCGCCCAGCCGATCCGGCGCTTCAGGCGTTCGGTCCAGGGGAGGTCGCGCTCCAAGGGCGGCGGCAACACGATCGCGGCGAGCAGCCACACGAACGGCATCGTGGCGGCGATCGGCTTGGCCTTCAGGCCTAGCACCTGGAACCCCATCGCGGCCGCGAGGAGGAGACCCCTGCGGCCGGTGTCGCTCGCGCGGTCCCAGGAGAACAAGACAAGGAGCCCGCCGAGGTAGAACGCCGACGCGAGCGCCTCGGAGCGCTGCGAGATGTAGCTCACCGCCTCGGTGCTGAGCGGGTGGACCGCGAACAGCGCCGCCGCCGCGAGCGCCGTCCACTCGGGCACCAGGAGGCCCGCGCGAGCCGCCGCAGCGGCACGCTTCGCCTTCCCCTTTCCCTTCCACTTGTCCTGCTGCGCGCCCTCGGCCGCGCCGGCCGCCGCGAGGCCGCCGAGCCCTGCGCGCGCGAGGATCTGGCGCGAGAACCGCCAGGCGAGGACCACCACGGAGAGGTGGATGAGGATGTTCGTGACGTGCCAGACGCGCGGCCGGAACCCGCTCATCGCGTGGTTCATCGAGAACGTGACGGCGGTGAGCGGCCGCGGCATCTCGCCCCAGTCGCCGAGGAACCAGGTGTGATCGCGGACCCAGGTGGTCTTCGCGATCTCCTGATCGTCGTACTGGAACTCGCCGTCGATCGAGGGGACGTAGGCGCCGAAGGTCGCGATGAGGAGCGCGGCGAGGCCGGCCCAGAGCAGTTTCCGATTCACGGGCGCGCATCATATGGCAACTCCCGCCTGGGCGAGAGGGCTGCGTCGAGCCGCGGCGAGCGGTCGCCCGGCGGGCGCGCCCAGCCGCGTGGCGCCTCGCGGCGGGGGTGCCTTCACCGCCCCGCGACCGGGGCGTAGAACGACACGCCGCGGACGTTGGCGTTCACCTTGAGCGGATGCTGCAGCGGGGGGAACGCGCGCTGCTCGCAGTCGGTCCGCTCGCAGAGCCGGCAGGTCAGCCCGACCGGCACGACCGCCTCGCGGCTCTCGAGGTTCATGCCCTCGGTGTAGACGAGCTCGCGCGCGCGGGAGGCCTCGCACCCCATCGCGATCGCCACGGTCGAGCGGGGGGCGTGGTACCCGCCGTACTCCCGCTGCACCGTCCGAGCCACCCAGAAGTACGTCGCGCCGTCGGGCATCTGCGAGAGCTGGGTGCGGATGAGGCCGGGCGTCGTGAACGCCTCGAACACGCTCCAGCGCGGGCAGGCGCCGGAGAACCGGGCGAAGCGGAGCCCCGAGGCGCTGAACCGCTTCGAGATGTTCCCGGCGATGTCGACGCGCACCATGTGGAACGGCACGCCGTCGGCGCCTGGGCGGCGCAGCGTCGTGAGCCGGTGGCACGTCTGCTCGAAGCTCGTCCGGAAGCGATGGCCGAGCAGCTCGATGTCGAACCGCTCCGCGCGGGCCGCCTCGAGGAACGGCTGGTAGGGCATGAGGACGGCGCCCGCGAAGTAGTTCGCGAGCGCAACGCGGGCGAGCGCGCGCGACGACTCGCTCGTGAGGTGAGGGTCCGCCGCGGCCCGGTCGAGCGCGGTGGCGTGCGTGAGGAGCCCGACCTGGTGGGCGAGCTGGAAGTTCCGGCTGCCGCGCCGGAGGAGCTCGGACAGGAAGAGGACCTTGGAGTCGGGATCGTAGCGCCGGACGGCGCCCTGCATCTCGGCCGTGCGGATGATCCGCACCTGCACGCCGAGCTCGGCGAGGTGACGGACGAGGCTCGTGTAGAGGTAGTCGCGGTCGAGCCGCGCGTCGCGCCAGAGCGCCTCCGCACCCGCCTCGAGCTCGGGGAAGTGGTTCATGTTCCGCTGGATGAGATCCGAGACCTCCTCCGTCGGGAGGTGCGAGGAGTCGACGCCCTCGAGGTCGCCGTCCGAGAGCGTCGCGGCGAGCGTGTCCGACGCCTCGCGCGCGGCGCGGTACGCCTGGTACAGCGCGAGCACCGCGCGCGCGGCTGCCGGCGTCGAGACACACAGATCGCGCACCTCGGCGTTCGTGACGTCATGGGCCTCGAACATGGGATCGCCGAAGACCTCCATGAGGTCGGCGATCACGCGCGCGTGGTTCTCGGAGGAGAGCGCCCGCAGCTCGAGGCCGAAGACCTCGGCCACCTTGATGAGGAGCGCCGCCGAGAGCGTGCGCTTGTTGTGCTCGATGAGGTTCAGGTAGCTCGCGGAGATGCCGAGCCGCTCCGCGAGGTGCGTCTGGGTCATGGACTTCTGCCGGCGCAGCGCCCGGACCTTGGCGCCGAGAGGGGAAAGCTCTTGCACCGCCGCCTCCTTCGCGGGGGCGGGCTTCCGACCGTGCCCCCGGACGCGGAAACAAACTATGGACGCAACACGTCATTTTCAACGTTGACCTGTTGACGGCGCGAGCTTCACAACCGAGTGACAGGTTAACTGCGCGAAATCCCTGGCGGAGTGGAGCTTGATCCAAATCAGCACAATATTGCGGGACGAACAGGAGGAGCATGCCGATGCCCCCTACCGACGGTCCCCAGCTTCGAGCTCCCTCCGGCCTGGAGCTGCGGCGCGCCCTCCCCCCCGACGGCGACAAGGTCCTCGGGCCCGACGCGCTCGCCTTCGTCGTCGACCTGGTCCGCCGCTTCCGCCCGCGCGTCGACCAGCTGCTCGAGCGGCGGCGGGAGATGCAGAAGCGGTACGACGCCGGGGAGCGGCCCGCCTTCCTCTCCGCGACCGAGGAGATCCGCGCCTCCGACTGGACCGTCGCGCCGATCCCCCCCGACCTGCAAGACCGCCGCGTCGAGATCACCGGCCCGACGGAGCGCAAGACGATCATCCACGCGCTGAACTCGGGCGCGAACGTGTTCATGGCGGACTTCGAGGACTCGAGCTCGCCGACGTGGCGAAACATCGTCGAGGGGCAGATGAACCTGAAGGACGCGGTGGCCGGCACGATCGAGTACGTCGCGCCGGAGACCGGGAGCCGCTACCGGCTCAAGGACCGGACCGCGGCGCTCATGATGCGACCGCGCGGCTGGCACCTTCCCGAGAAGCACGTGCTCGTGGACGGGAAGCCCGCGCCGGGCGCGCTCTGGGACTTCGGCCTCTTCTTCTGGAACAACGCAAAGGCGCTCGTCGCGAAGGGCACGGGCCCCTACTTCTACTGCCCGAAGCTCGAGAGCCACCTCGAGGCGCGGCTCTGGAACGACGTATTCGTGTTCTCGCAGGAGCGGGTCGGGATCCCACGCGGCACGATCCGCGCGACGGTCCTCGTCGAGACGATCCCGGCGGCGTTCGAGATGGACGAGATCCTCTGGGAGCTGCGCGAGCACTCGGCCGGCCTCAACTGCGGGCGCTGGGACTACCAGTTCTCGACGATCAAGCGCTTCCGCGCCGACCCGAACCACATCTTCCCGGACCGCGCGCTCGTCGGGATGGACAAGGGGTTCCTGCGCGCCTACGTGCAGCTCCTCATCAGGACCTGCCACCGCCGCGGCGTCCACGCGATGGGCGGCATGGCGGCGCAGATCCCGATCAGGGACAACCCCGAGGCGAACGAGGCGGCGCTCGCGAAAGTGCGCGCGGACAAGCTGCGCGAGGTGACCGACGGACACGACGGCACCTGGGTCGCCCACCCGGGCCTCGTGCCGATCGCGAAGGCGATCTTCGACCAGCACATGAAGACCCCGAACCAGCTCCACCGCAAGCGCGAGGACGTGAACGTGACCGCGCGCGACCTGCTCAAGGTGCCCGACGGGGCGCGCACCGAGTCGGGGCTCCGGCACAACGTGCGAGTCTCGGTCCAGTACCTCGAGGCGTGGCTGCGCGGCCAGGGCTGCGTGCCGCTCTACAACCTGATGGAGGACGCGGCGACGGTCGAGATCTCGCGCTCCATCGCGTGGCAGTGGATCCATCACGGCGTGACGCTCACCGACGGTAAGCCGCTCACCGTCGAGCGCTTCCGGACCGTGCTCGCCGAGGAGATGGACCGGATCCGGCTCGAGGTCGGCGACCCGCGATTCGAGGAGGGGCGGTTCGAGGAGGCGCGCACGCTGTTCGAGCGGATGAGCACGCAGCCCGAGTTCGTGGAGTTCATCACGCTCCCCGCCTACGAGCTGCTCGAGGCGAGCGACGACGAGAAGGCGCGCGTGCTCGCGGGCGGACCGGTCGTGGCGGGCGACTCGGCCGCGCCCGCGCACCCCGATCCGCGCCGCTGGGAGGGCGTCGTGCGCGGCTACTCCGCGGCCGATGTCGAGCGGCTCCGCGGCTCCGTCCGGGTCGAGCACACGCTCGCGCAGCTCGGCGCGCGCCGTCTCTGGGAGCTCCTCCACGCGGAGCCCTTCGTGCCGGCGCTCGGCGCGCTCTCCGGCAACCAGGCCGTGCAGATGGTGAAGGCAGGCCTCAAGGCCATCTACCTGTCCGGCTGGCAGGTCGCCGCCGACGCGAACACGGCGGGGCAGACCTACCCGGACCAGAGCCTCTACCCGGCGGACTCGGTCCCGACGGTGGTGCGCCGCATCAACGCGGCGTTCGAGCGGGTGGACCAGATCGAGCACTCCGAGGGGCGGAGCGGGACGCGCTGGTTCGCGCCGATCGTCGCCGACGCCGAGGCTGGCTTCGGCGGGCCGCTCAACGCGTTCGAGCTCATGAAGGCGATGATCGAGGCGGGCGCGGCCGGCGTTCACTTCGAGGACCAGGTGGCGTCCGAGAAGAAGTGCGGCCACCTCGGCGGGAAGGTGCTCGTCCCGACCTCCACGTTCGTCCGCACCCTCACCGCCGCGCGCCTCGCTGCCGACGTCATGGGCGTGCCGACGCTCCTCGTCGCGCGGACCGACGCGGAGAGCGCCTCGCTCATCATGAACGACGTCGACCCGCACGACGCGCCGTTCATCGAGCGCGGCGGGCGCACGCCCGAGGGTTTCTACCGGTTCCGGGGCGGGCTCGACGCCGCCATCGCGCGCGGCCTCGCGTACGCGCCGCACGCGGACGTGATCTGGTGCGAGACGCAGATGCCGGAGCTCGACTTCGCGCGGCGGTTCGCCGAGGCGATCCACGCGAAGTCCCCGGGCAAGCTCCTCGCCTACAACTGCTCGCCGAGCTTCAACTGGCGCAAGCACCTCGAGGAGCCCACGATCGCGCGCTTCCAGCGCGAGCTCGGCGCGATGGGCTACAAGTTCCAGTTCGTCACGCTCGCCGGGTTCCACGCTCTGACCCACGCCATGTTCCAGCTCGCGCGCGGCTACCGCGACCGCGGCATGGCCGCCTACGCCGAGCTGCAGCAGGCGGAGCTCGCCGCGGAGAAGCACGGCTACACGGCGACCCGACACCAGCGCGAGGTGGGCGTCGGCTACTTCGACGCGGTCGCGACGATCGTGTCGGGCGGCACCGCCTCGACGCTCGCGCTCGACGGCTCGACCGAGGCGGCGCAGTTCACCGCGGCTGGGAAGGGCGGCGAGACGCACGCCGCCGAGCAGGTCCGCGCGGCGCTCGACGAGGACCACGGCCGTCTCGAGGGGCTCCTCGCGCGCGTCCGGTCGTCGAACGACGTCTCGGCGCTGTCGGCGTCGCTCGACGAGCTCCGCTCCATGCTGACCGAGCACTTCGCCCACGAGGAGCACGCGAAGGGCTTGTACGGCCTGCTCGGCTCGACCTGGCACCACCGCCGGGAAATCGAGCGAATGACCCAGGAGCACCGCCAGCTCCTCTCGGCGCTCCAGGGGCTCGCGGACCGCGCGAAGGGGAACGGGCCGGAGGCCGATCTCGTGCGCCAGAGCGGCGAGCTCGCGGGGCAGCTCCTCGATCACGAGCTGCGCGAGGTGATGCTCGCGAAGGAGCTCTCGTAGCGCGGAGGACGCATGGAAGGCCCGCTCCGGATGGGAGTGATCCTCGCGAGCGTCCGGGACGGCCGGCGCGGCGAGCCGTTCGCGCGCTGGATCCATGCGCTCGCCGCCGAGCGCGAGGGGCTCTTCGTCGAGCTCCTCGATCTGCGGGAGTGGGCGCTCCCCGCGTACGCGCGGAAGGACACGCCCAACGTCGCAGAGAAGGCGTACGCGCCGGACTCGCTCGAGGGGCGGTGGAGGGCGAAGATCGACTCGCAGGACGCGTTCGTCGTCGTGACGCCCGAGTACAACCACTCCTTCCCCGGGCAGCTCAAGAACGCGCTCGACGCGGTCTACGCCCCGTGGAGCCACAAGCCGATCGCGTTCGTCTCGTACGGCGGCTTCGCCTCGGGCGCGCGCGCGGCAGAGCACCTCCGGCTCGTCGCGATCGAGCTGCGCATGGCGCCCATCCGCGACGAGGTGAACGTGCGGCTCGTCGGCTACGCCGCGGACGAGCGGGGCTTCCCCGCGGATCCGCTCTATGCGAAGAAGGCGAAGGCGATGCTCGACGATCTCGTCTGGTGGGCGCGGGTGCTGCGCGAAGGGCGCGAAGCGCATCGGCGGTGACGACCGACGTGGACGTGGACCTCGACCTCGAACCCGACCGCGACCCCGCCCCGCCACCCTCGCCCCACGCCCGACTTTCGGCGATCCTTCCGCGGTGCTCGCGCTCCTCGCCGCCGCGCCCGTCCTGTTCCTGTTCTGGGCGCTCGCGGTGCGGCACTGGCGCGGCCACGCGGCAGCGGCGGGCGCGCTCGGCATCGCCCTCGTCGTCGCGACCCTCGCCTTCCGCATGCCGGCGCCGCTCGCGCTCCTCTCCGCCCTGCACGGCTTCGCCTTCGGGCTCTGGCCCGTCGCGGGCATCGTCGGCGGCGCGGTGCTCCTCTACGAGCTCGTCGCCGCGACGGGCGAGCTCGACGTGGTGAAGGCGGCGCTCGGTTCCGTCACCTCCGATCGACGCCTGCAGGCGCTCCTCGTCGCCATGGGGCTCGGCGCGCTGCTCGAGGGTGCGGCGGGGTTCGGCACGCCGGTCGCGATAGCCGGAGCGATGCTCGCCGCTCTCGGCTTCCCGCCCGTCCTCGCCGCGGCGGTGGCGCTCCTCGCGAACACGGCAGGGGTCGGTTTCGGCGCGCTCGGCATCGGCATGGAGGTCGCAGGGCGCGTCTCCGGGCTCGATCCCGCCGCGGTGAGCGCGCTCGCCATGTCGATGCCGGCGCTCGGCGCGACGCGCCGCGACGTTCGCCTGGTCATCCGCCGCGCCTTCCCGGCGCTCGCGCGCCCGGTCCTCACCATCTCCCTCGTTCTCGCGTTCGCGTTCCTCATGAAGGCATCGGGGATGGCGGTGGCGCTCGGGGGCGTGCTCGCGGAGACCGGGCGCGCGTTCCCCGCGCTCTCTCCGCTCGTCGGCGCGATCGGAGTCCTCCTCACCGGAGCCATCAGCTCCTCGAACGCGCTCTTCGTCCCCTTGCAGCAGGTGACCGCGGCGCACGTCGGGATGGCTCCGCTGCTCGCCGTCGCGGCCAACGTCGCGGGCGGGGTCTGCGCGCAGATGGTGGCGCCCCAGGCGATGGCGGTCGCGTCGGCCGGGATCCCCGGCATCGCCGGGCGCGAGGGCGAGGTGCTCCTGCGCACCGCGGGCCGCTCGGTCGCGCTCCTCGCCGGCATCTGCGCGACCGTCGCGCTCGTCGCGGGACCGCTCGGGTGGGTCCTGCCGGGTCACCCGACGGGGGCCGCGGCCGCGGCAGCGAGCCCGAGCGCCCCCGCCGGGTGGATCCTGCTCGGGTCGACGACTACCGTCGCGGCGGCGCTCGCGCTCGTCGCGCGCCGCGCAGGGCGGGGCGCGGCCCGGCGCGCCGATCGCCATCCCCGACCCCCGCCTGTCGACCCCTCCGAGCTACCCTAGACGTCCGCACGGCCGCCGCTCGTCGGGCGAGACGCACGGGCCAGGGACGGCGGTCGAGCCCCCGGACGCCCGCGCACGCCCCGTCCGCCCGGCCCCCTTTACGGACGGCGACGCGGGCCGCGCCTTCCTACGTTGCGATCGTGCTCGAACCGTCGAGAGCGGACGAGGCGCTCGGCGCCGACGTGGTGATCGGCGTCCCCGCGGAGCGCGATCGCACCGCCGCGGCGGAGGCGGCGCTCGCAGTGCAGGCGGGGCTCCGCGCCGCGTTCCCGGGCCGCACCGCCCTCGCGCTGGTGCTCGCGGGCGATGCGGAGGGGACGCTCCCGCCGGGCGCCTCCATCTCCATCCCCGAGCCGGGCGCGCCCGCTCCGGCGATCCACACCGGCGGCGGCTCGTACCCGGAGGCGGCGCTCCACACGCTCCTCGAGGTGGCGCTGTCGCTCGGCGCGCCCGCGTGCGCGCTCCTCGAGCCGATGCCGCGCCCGGCGGACCCGGGCTGGCTGCGTGCGCTGCTCGATCCGGTTCTCGGCGGCGACGCGGACCTCGTCGCTCCGTCCTACGCACGCCGGCGCTTCGACGGCGTCCTCGTGACGGGGCTCGTCTACCCGCTCACGCGCGCCCTGTTCGGCCAGCGGATCCGCCAGCCGCTCGGGCGCGAGCTGGCGATGTCGCGGCGGCTGGCCGAACACCTCTCCCGCGACGACGAATGGCGGACGGACCCGAGCCACGCGGGCGCCGACCTGTGGGTCATCACGAAGGCACTCGTGCGCGAGTGCCGCTGCGCGCAGGTGTTCCTCGGGCCCCGCCCGGTCCCGCAGACGCAGCCGCCCGACGTCTCCGACGCCCTCGCGAACGTCCTCGGGACGATGTTCCACGAGATGGCGCTCCACGCCCCGCGCTGGCAGCGCGTCCGCGGCTCGTGCGCGGTCGCGACCTACGGGGACGAGCACCTGCCGGACGACGCCGCTCACCCACCCGCGCCAGGGCCGCTCGTCGCGGCGTTCGGGCGCGGGGCGCAGGACCTGCGGCGGGTATGGGGGCCGGTGCTCCCGCCGCAGGCGCTCTACGCGCTCCAGCGGATTCCGCGCGAGCCGCCCGAGGGCTTCCGCATTCCCGACCGGCTCTGGGCCCGCGTCGTGTACGACTTCGCCGTAGGCTGGCGCGTCAAGGCGATGGACCGCCAGCAGCTCCTGCGCTCTCTGACGCCGCTCTACCTCGGCTGGGTCGCGTCCTACGTGAACGAGGTGGCGGCGCTCGATGCGGCGGCCGCCGAGGAGCGGGTCGAGCGACTCGGCGAGGCGTTCGAGGCGGAGAAGCCGTACCTCATCTCTCGGTGGCGCTGGCCGGACCGGTTCGCGCCGTAGGAGCGGAGCCATGTGGGAACGGGTCGAGGGGGTGTTCGACGAGGCGTTCGGCAGGCTCGGGGCGGTGCTCGCCGCGGACCTGCCCGGCATCGTGGCGATGCTGGTCGTCGTGCTCGGGGCAATCGTCGCGGCCTTCTTCGTCCGCGCGGTGCTCCGCTTCTCGCTCGCGCGCGTCGGGTTCGACCGGCGCGCCCGCGAGTGGGGCATGACGACGGGGCGCGGGATCGAGCCGCACCACGAGCCCTCCTGGCTCGTCGCGCGGGGCGCGTTCTGGGTGGTCGTCGCGACGGGCTTCGCGATCGCGCTCGCGGTCCTCGGCGCCTCGACGACGAGCCTCCTCGGGCTCTCGCTCCTCGGACTCCTGCCGCGCCTCGTGGTCGGCGCGATCGTGCTGCTCGGCGGGATCGGAGCCGGGCGCTTCGTCGAGCGGGGCGTGCTCATCGGTGCGGTGAACCAGGGGATCCGCCGCGCGAAGCTCGTCGCGTGGGCGGTGAAGTGGATCGTGTTCGTGCTCGCGGCGGCGATGGCGCTCCAGCACGTCGGGATCGGGGGATCGCTCCCCACCATCGCCTTCACGATCGTGGTGGGTGGGCTCGTCCTCGCGACGGCGCTCGCGGTCGGGCTCGGCGCGCGCGGCGCGGTCGCGCGGGCGCTCGAGCGAGGCGGCGAGGCGGAGGACGGCGCGGGCGAGACGCCGGACGAGGACCGGATCCACCATCTGTGAAGGAGGCGGGCGTGGAGGCGCGCGACCGGCGGAGCGGGATCCTGCTCCATCCCACCTCGCTGCCGGGCGCGCACGGCGCGGGCGACCTCGGCGCGGCCGCGCACCGCTTTGCGCGCTGGCTCTCTCTCGCGGGGCAGCGGCTCTGGCAGGTGCTGCCGCTCGGACCGACCGGGTTCGGCGACTCGCCGTACCAGGCGCTCTCGTCGCGCGCCGGGAGCCCCCTCCTCGTCTCGCTCGAGGTGCTCGAGCGCGAGGGGTGGCTCGACGACGCCGATCTCGCCGTCGCCCCGGGCGGAGACGCGGACCGCGCCGAGCTCGGACGCGCCGGGGTGTGGCGCCGCGAGCGCCTCGCCCGCGCCGCGCGGGCGTTCGCCGCGGGCGCGAGCGCCGAGGCCTCCGCCGAGCTCGAGGACTTCCGCGCGCGCGAGGGGGAGTGGCTCCGCGACTGGTCGCTCTTCGCGGTGCTGAAGGACGTGCACGGCGGGCTCCCGTGGACGGAGTGGCCAGCGCCGCTCGCCCGCCGCTCGCCGGCGGCGCTCGACGCCGCACGCGCGCGCCACGCGCTGGCGATCTTCGCAGAGGAGTTCGCGCAGTGGTGCTTCGCGCGCCAGTGGGCGGCCCTGCGCGACCACTGCCGCGCACTCGGCATCCTCCTCCTCGGCGACCTGCCGATCTACGTCGCGCACGACTCCGTCGAGGTCTGGACGCGGCCCGATCTCTTCCGGCTCGACGCTGCGGGGCGTCCGCTCGCCGTCGCCGGCGTCCCGCCCGACTACTTCAGCGCCACCGGCCAGCGCTGGGGCAACCCGCTCTACGACTGGGACGCGATCGCCCGCGACGGCTGGCGCTTCTGGATCGAGCGGGTACGCGCCACGCTCGCGCTCGTGGACCGCGTCCGGCTCGACCACTTCCGCGGGATCGAGGCGTACTGGGAGATCCCCGCGGACGCGCCCACGGCCGAGGCCGGCCGCTGGATGCCGGGCCCGGGCGCGGACCTGCTCGGCGCGCTCGAGCGCGCGCTCGGCCCGCTCCCGCTCGTCGCGGAGAACCTCGGCGTCATCACGCCGGAGGTGGAGGCGCTCCGGCGCCGGTTCCGCCTGCCCGGCATGGCCATTCTCCAGTTCGCGTTCGGCAAGGATCCGCAGGCGCCGGCGTTCCGGCCGCACGCCTACGAGCGCGATACCGTCGCCTATACCGGCACCCATGACAACGACACGGTGATGGGCTGGTGGGAGGGGGGCGCGGCGGACTCGACGCGCACCGCCGCGGACGTGGCGGAGGAGAAGGCGTTCGCGCGTGCGTACCTCGCGACCGACGGCCGCGAGATGAACTGGGTGATGATCCGTGCGCTCCTCGCCTCGGTCGCCGAGACGGCCATCGTGCCGCTTCAGGACGTGCTCGGGCTCGGGAGCGAGGCGCGCATGAACCGCCCCGCGACGCTCGGCGGGAACTGGACCTGGCGCTTCCGCGAGGAGGCGCTCCGGCCGGAGCACGCGGAGCGGCTCGCCGAGCTCGCGCGCATCTACGACAGGACCGGCTGAACACGACCGGCTGAGCCGTGCTCACGCGGAGCGGAACGTCCGGACGCCGAACAGCTCCGAGACGAGCCAGGAGAGGAAGACGAGCGCCACCGCGACGAGGAGCGCGCGCAGGAAGCCGATCCCGTAGGCGCTCATCACGACGAAGAGCCAGATCATGACGTAGACGAGCCACGGCACGACGAGGAACCAGAGGAACTTCGCGAGCGTCACGTAGTACGCAATCGAGAGCACGATCGAGACGAGCACCGCGCGCCCGAAGGTGTTCCAGGGGTTCCCGGGCGCGACCCAGCCGACCGCGAACCAGAGCACGAGGGCGGAGACGACGAGCCGGACGAGAAAGGCGAGGGCGTGGCTCTGGATGGGCGCGGATCGTTGCGTCATGGGCAGAGCTTAACCGCCCCGGCGCCCGCTCGGACGTCATTCACGCGCGCGGGATCCGTCCCGGCCGGGCGGGCTCAGCCCGGCTTCCTCAGCTCGAACCAGTAGAACCCGTACGGCCCGAGGGTCAGGAAGTACGGCAGCTTCCCGACCCGCGGGAACTCGGTGTACCCGAGGATCTCGACCGGCACCGCCCCCTCGAACTGCGAGAGGTCGAGCTCCGCCGGCTGCGCGAAGCGCGAGACGTTCGCGACGCAGAGGAGCACGTCCTCCTCGAACCTGCGCACGTAGGCGAGCACCTTGCGGTTCGCGACCGGGAGGAACTCCATCGTGCCGCGGCCGAACGCCTTGAAGAGCTTCCGCAGCGCGATGGCGTTCCGCATCCATTGCAGGAGCGAGGAGGGATCGCGCAGCTGCGCTTCGACGTTCACCGCCTGGTAGCCGTAGACCGGATCCGAGATGGGCGCGCTGAAGAGGCGCGCGGGGTCCCCCCGCGAGAAGCCGGCATTCCGGTCCGGGCTCCACTGCATCGGGGTCCGCACGCCGTTCCGGTCGTGGAGGTAGATGTTGTCGCCCATCCCGATCTCGTCGCCGTAGTAGACGATCGGCGTGCCGGGGAATGAGAAGAGGAGCGAATTGAGCAGCTCCATCCGCCGGCGCGAGTTGTCCATGAGCGGACCGAGCCGGCGGCGGATGCCGACGTTGAGCTTCATCCGCGGGTCCTGCGAGTACGCGAGGTACATGTAGTCCCGCTCGTCGATCGTCACCATCTCGAGCGTCAGCTCGTCGTGGTTGCGCAGGAAGAGTCCCCACTGGCACGGCTCGGGGATGGGCGGCGTGCGTCGCATGATCTCGACGATCGGCTCCACGTCCTCGAGCCGCAGCGCCATGAAGATGCGCGGCATGAGCGGGAAGTGGAACGCCATGTGGCATTCGTCGCCCGCGCCGAAGTAGTGGCGGACGTCCTCCGGCCACTGGTTCGCCTCGGCGAGCAACATGCGCCCGGGGAAGCGGTCGTCGACGAAGCGCCGCAGGGTCTTCAGGATGTCGTGGGTGGCAGGGAGGTTCTCGCAGCTCGTCCCGTCCTGCTCGACGAGGTAGGGGACGGCGTCGAGGCGGAACGCGTCCACGCCCATCTCCGCCCAGAAGGCGAGCACGTCGAGCATCTCCCGCAGCACCGCCGGGTTCTCGAAGTTGAGATCGGGCTGGTGGCTGAAGAACCGGTGCCAGTAGTACTGCTTCGCGTCCGGGTCCCAGGTCCAGTTCGACTTCTCCGTGTCGGTGAAGATGATCCGTGCGTCCTTGTACTTGTCGTCCGTGTCGCTCCAGACGTAGTAGGCGCGCTCCGCCGACCCGGGCGGCGCGTGGCGGGCGCGCTGGAACCACGGGTGCTGGTCGGACGTGTGGTTCACGACGAGCTCGACGAGGATCCGGATCGATCGCGCGTGCGCTGCCGCGACGAGCTCGCGGAAGTCGTCGAGCGTGCCGTAATCGGGGTGGATCCCCTTGTAGTCGGCGATGTCGTAGCCGTCGTCGCGCAGCGGCGACGGGAAGAGCGGCAGCAGCCACAGGCACGTGACGCCGAGGTCCTGGAGATAGTCGAGCTTCTGGACGAGCCCGCGCAGGTCGCCGATCCCGTCGTCGTTCGAGTCGAAGAACGAGCGGACGTGCGTCTCGTAGAGGATCGCGTCCTTGTACCAGAGCGGTTCCTGCGCGCGCCGCCGCTGCACGGTCGCCATCGTATCGCGGGCCGCCTCCTCGCAGAGAAGATGCACCGCCAGCCGCCGCGCGCCCGAGTTCCGCGCGCGGCGATCCGGGGGCCCGCCCGCCCGCCCGCCACACGAGGGCGTTTGCGGGGCGCCGGCCGCGCCGCACGTTCTCGCCCGTGGAAGAGGGCGCGAGGGCGGCGGGAGTCTGGCGCGTCGCGTGCGCGTCTGCTGCGCTCGCCGCGCTCGCCGCGTGTGACCCGTGGCGGTGCGACTTTGAGAGCCACGGCGCCTGCATCGAGTTCACGACCGACCCGCCCGACCTCGCGGCCGCCCACGTCCGCGTGGACGCGCTACTCGATCGCGAGCTTCCGTTCTGGGGGCTCTCGCACCTTGGAGGGTGGCGGATCCAGTTCCGCGACACCGTGGACCACCCCTGCTACCTCGCGTCGGAGAGCGAGGGCTGCACCGACTACGTCGACAAGACCCTGTCGGTCCGCGTCCCGCCCACGTCGGGCGGCTGCTTCGAGGCGTCCGAGCTGCTCCACGAGCTCGGCCACTACGCCCTCGGCGATCCGATGCACTCGAACGCGACCTGGGGGAGCGTCGAGGCGGCGTTCGCCGCGATGGTGTGGGACTACCCCGGCGCTCCGCCCGCGTGCGTGAACCGCTACCGCGGCATCACGAGCGGCATGTGGGTCGTCGACCTGAACGCCTTCTGAGCCCTCCCTGGAGGCGTTCCGCCGGCGGCCCGCCAGGCGCCCCCCGGGAGCGGGGCCCCGAAATGCCAATCGGGAGCCTTCCGCCCGCGCTCACGTGCCGTTAATGCCCATTTCACACAGGAGGAGCCCCATGGCGTCCATCCGCAAGCACGTCACCCGCGAGGTCGTCTCCCTCGACGCGGCCTCGCCGATCCGCGACGCCGCCCGGCTCATGGCCGACCGGAAGATCGGCTCCGTCGGGGTGAAGGAGGACGGGAAGCTCGTCGGACTCGTCACGGAGCGCGACCTCGTGGTCGCGGTCCTCGCGCGAGCGGGAAACGCAAACGGGCCGATCCGCGAGGCGATGCGCACCGGCATCCCGCGCGTGAAGGTCGAAGCGAGCGAGTCCGACTGCTCCGCGCTCATGCGCGATCACTCGACGCGCCACCTGCTCGTCGAGGACCGCGGGCAGATCGTCGGCGTCGTCTCCATGCGAGACATCATCCAGCTCATGCTCGACGAGAAGCAGTTCCTGATCGAGCAGCTCCAGACGTACATCGAGGGCCGCTGAGAGCGGCGCGCCGCGACGAGCCGCAGGTAGGCGCCGAACGAGACGAAGGGCCAGGGGTTCAAGAATCTCTGGGCCGTCGCGGCGCCGTAGCCGTGCACGCGGCGTCCCCGGCGGCGTCCCTGTCGCGGCCGCCGCTCACTGCCCGGGCTGGTTCGGATCGAAAGGCGCCTCGGGGCGGTGCGGCGTCGCCGCGGGGAGCTCCGGCTCGGGCCGCGGGATCCCCGGCACCTCGCGCCCTGGCGGCGCGCCGGTGCGCCCCGGGAGCTCGGGTCCGGGCTGCGGCGTGCGCGGGATCTCCGGCTCCTCCCCGGGTCGTCTCGGGTCCGCCATCTCGCCTCCTGCTCACCGCGTCCACACCATCACTACGCCCTCACGCGCGGCGCGGCCCGCCCGCCGGGCCCCTCGGCCGCTCCGAGCGACCCGCGTGGGTCGTTCTTCACACGCACGCGGGGCGGTACGCCGGGTTCAGAGATGCGGATCGCGGTTCCGAGGGAGACGGCTGCGGGTGAACGGCGCGTCGCGCTCGTACCCGACAACGTCGCACGGGTGGTGAAGCAAGGTCACCGCGTGCGCGTGCAGCGGGGCGCCGGCGCCGCCGCCGGGCTTCCCGACGCGGCGTACGAGACGGCTGGCGCGGAGCTCGCGGAAGGCCATGCCGCCACCGTGGACGGCGCCGAGGTCGTGGCGCGGGTGCGCGCCCCGGACGCGCGCGAGGTCGAGGAGCTCCCGCGTGGCGCGCTCGTAGTCGGCCTGCTCGCCCCGGTGAAGGGGGCTCCGGTCCTCGCACGGCTCGCCGAGCGCGGCGTGGACGCGCTCGCCATGGAGCGGGTGCCGCGCACGACGCGCGCGCAGGCGATGGACGCGCTCTCGTCGCAGGCGACCCTCGCCGGCTACAAGGCCATCCTCATCGGCGCCGCCGCGCTGCCGCGGATCCTCCCGATGATGACCACCGCCGCCGGGACGCTCGCCCCCGCGAAGGCGTTCATCGTCGGCGCCGGCGTCGCGGGCCTGCAGGCGATCGCGACGGCGCGCCGCCTCGGCGCGGTGGTCTCCGCGTTCGACGTCCGGCCCGCGGTGAGGGAGCAGGTCCAGTCGCTCGGCGCGACGTTCGTCGAGGTCCCGCAGGTCGCCGCCGAGGGGCAGGGCGGATACGCGAAGGAGCTCGCCGCCTCCGACCAGGAGCGGGTCCTCGCAGCGATCGCCGCGCACGTGAAGGACATGGACCTCGTCGTCACGACCGCGCAAGTCCCGGGCCGGCCGGCCCCGCGCCTCCTCACCGCGGCGATGGTCCGCACCATGAGGCCGGGTGCGGTGATCGTGGACCTCGCGGCGGACTCGGGGGGGAACTGCGAGCTCACCCGCCCCGGCGAGACGGTCGTCGAGGGGGGCGTGTCGATCGTCGGTGCGGTGGACCTCGCCTCCTCGGTTCCGCTCCACGCGAGCCAGCTCTACGGCCGGAACGTGACGACGCTCCTCCAGCACCTCGCGAAGGACGGGAAGCTCGCGCTCGATCCGCAGGACGAGATCGTCCGGCCGATGCTCGTCGTCCATGCTGGGAAGGTCCGGACCTGATCGCGCCGGGAGCGCGCCGATGCATCTCCAGCTCATCGAGATCTACGTCTTCGTCCTCGCCGGGTTCGTCGGCTTCTTCACCATCACCCGGGTCCCCGCGCTGCTCCACACGCCGCTCATGTCGGCGACGAACGCGATCAGCGCCATCTCGCTCGTCGGATCGCTCGTCACGGCCGGCGCGGACTACGGCTCCCTCGCGACGGTGCTCGGGGTCGTGGCGGTGACCTGCGCGACCATCAACGTCGTGGGCGGGTTCATCATCACCGACCGGATGCTCAAGATGTTCAAGCGGGCCGACCGGCCGGCGGGCGGCAGGCGGTGAGCCCCCGCACCGTCTTCATCGAGGTGGCTTACCTCCTCGCGTCCGTCCTGTTCATCCTGGGACTGCGGAGCCTCACCATCCCCGACCGCGCCCGCCGCGGCATGCAGCTCGCCGCGCTCGGGATGCTCGTCGCGATCGTCGGCACGCTCCTCCATCACGAGATCGTCCGCTACGAGTGGATCCTCGCCGGCCTCGCGATCGGGGCGATCGTCGGATATCCGCTCGGGGTCTACGTGCCGATGACCGCGATGCCGCAGCGGATCGCGATCTCCCACATGTTCGGCGCGATCGCGGCGACGCTCGTCGGGATCGCCGAGTTCTGGCGCCTCGGGCACGGCGCCGAGGTGGGGCGCGCGGTCATGGCGGCGCTCGGGTTCGAGGTGCTCTTCGGCGCGCTCACCATCACCGGCAGCTTCATGGCTTTCGGCAAGCTCCAGGAGCTGCTGCCGTCGCGCCCGGTCACCTTCCGGGGGCAGAACTGGATGTCACTCGCGATGTTCGGCGCCGCCGTCGCGCTCTTCGCCTGGCTCCTCGCGCGCCCAGCGAACCCCGGGGCGTTCTACGCGATGATCGCGCTCGCGCTCGTCTTCGGCGTCTCGCTTGTCCTGCCCATCGGCGGCGCCGACATGCCGGTCGTGATCTCGCTCCTCAACTCCTACGCCGGCCTCGCGTCGGCGGCGACGGGCTTCGCGATCGGGAACAACGTCCTCATCATCGCCGGCGCGCTCGACGGCGCGTCGGGATTCATCCTCTCGATCATCATGAGCCGGGCGATGAACCGCTCCTTCACGAACGTGCTGTTCGGCGCGTTCGGGGCCGCCCCGCCGGCGTCCGAGCGGACCGCGACGGGCCTCACGGTCCACGCCGTCACCCCGGAGGACGCGGCGATCCAGCTCGCTTGGGCGCGGCTGGTCATCGTCGTGCCGGGGTACGGGATGGCCGTCGCGCAGGCGCAGCACCAGGTGCGCGAGCTCGCCACGCTGATCGAGAAGAACGGCGGCACGGTCGTCTACGCCATCCACCCGGTCGCCGGGCGCATGCCCGGCCATATGAACGTGCTGCTCGCCGAGGCGGACGTCCCGTACGACCGGCTGAAGGAGATGGACGAGATCAACGGCGAGTTCAAGAACGCCGACGTGGCGCTCGTCATTGGCGCGAACGACGTCGTGAACCCGGCCGCGCGCACCGACCGCTCGTCGCCGATCTACGGGATGCCCATCCTGAACGTGGACGAGGCGAAGCAGGTCATCGTGATGAAGCGGTCGATGAGCCCCGGCTTCGCGGGCATCGAGAACGACCTGTTCTACCGCGAGAACACCGCGATGCTCTTCGGCGACGCGAAGCAGTCGCTCTCGAAGCTCGTCCAGGAGATCAAGCAGGCGTAACGGGCGCGTCGCGCGCCCGCGCTCCGCGCCTCCTCCCCTCACCTCGGGAATGGCGCCTTCACGAGGGGCGAGACGTCCTGCTGCGGCACATGGCAGGCGGTGCAGCTCCACCGCGCGCCGACCACCTTCTCGGCCCGCTTCCCGGGCGCGTTGCGCTGGTCGACGTAGTGGCTCGCGGGGATCGGGGTCGGCTCGCCCTTCTTCTTCGTCGACACGGCGTGGCAGTCGACGCACGCGTTCTGGTCACGGGTGATCGGCAGGAAGTCGGCGATGCCGTGCGGAATGGCCGGCGCAGCCCCGGCGAACGGGCGCGGGCGGACGGGCCGGTCGCCTGGAACGCTGTCGTTCTCCTTCACCGAGGGCGGCGGCAGGACCTCCATCGGGCCTCCCCTCGCGAGACCGATCCGGTCCTCCGGCGTCCGGCGGGTGGGCGGGGCGGCGAGCCCGACGGTGGCGACGGCGACGCTCGCGACGGCGGCGACGGCGGCGATCCTCATGGCGTCCTCCGGGACAGCGCCTCGTCGGCCTTCGCGACCCTGACCGCGCACTTCTTGAAGTCGGTCTGCTTCGAGATCGGGCAGGTGGCGTCGAGGGTGAGGCGGTTCACGAGCACGCTCTCGTCGAACCAGGGCAGGTACACGAGGCCGCGCGGCGGCCGGTTGCGGCCCTTCGTCTCGACGCGCGCGAGCACCTTCCCGCGGCGCGACTCGATCGACGCGAGATTGCCGCGCCCGAGACCGCGCGCCTCGGCGTCCTTCGGGTGCATCCAGAGCAGCGCCTCGGGCATCGCCGCGTGGAGCTGCGGCACGCGCCGGGTCATCGACCCCGAGTGCCAGTGCTCGAGCACCCGACCGGTGCAGAGCCACAGGTCGAAGGTCGCGTCGGGGACCTCGGGCGGCGGCGCGTAAGGACGGAAGAAGATCTTCGCCTTGCCCGGCAGCGGCACCTTCTCCCCCTTGCCCGGCCCGGCGAGCGTCCCCTCCGGGAGCCTCTTCATGGCCTTGCCGTAGAAGTCGATCCCGCTGCCGCGGCGCGCGTAGGGATCGTGCTCCTCGTTGAAGCGCCAGCGGGTCTCCTTCCCACCCACGACCGGCCAGCGCAGCCCGTGCACGTCGTCCCGGAGGTAGACGTCGAAGGCGGCGAGGTCGTGGCCGTGGCCGCGCCCGAAGCGCGCGTACTCCTCGAAGAGCGCCTTCTCGGGGAACCACGCGAGGCGCGCCGCCTCGACGGTTGCGTTCGGCGCGCCCCGCGCGACCGGATCCGGCCAGCGGAACCCCTTCGCGTCGTGCGTCTCGAAGAGCACCTCGTAGAGCGTCTGGTCGGGGCGGTACCCCATCGCCTGCGCCGCCGCGAGCACGTCCGGCAGCTTCCCACTCTCGAACCCCTCCGCCTCGAGCCCGGGCACCTTCTGCTCGCCCCAGACCTCGCGGATCGTGAACCGCTTCGAGAACTCCATGATCTGCCAGACGTCCGTGCGCGCCTGGCCGGGCGGTCGGACCTGCTGCCGCCACAGCTGCGTGCGGCGCTCGGAGTTGCCGTACCCGCCCCACTTCTCGAAGTGGAGCGCGGCGGGAAGGATGAGGTCCGCGCACTTGGCCGAGAACGTCGGGTACACGTCCGAGACGACGACGAAGGCATCGAGCGCGCGCGCCGCCTCGATCCAGTGGTTCGCGTTGGCGGTCGACTGGAACGGGTTCGTCACCTGGACCCAGAGCCAGCCGAGCCGCCCGTCCTCGAGCGCCCGCATCATCTCGGTGATGTGGAGCCCGATCTTCGGGTTCACCGTCCGCGGCGGCAGCCGCCACACCTCCTCCGCCTCGTGGCGGTGCTCGGGGTCGTCCACGACCATGTCGGCGGGGAGCCGGTGCGCGAACGTGCCGACCTCGCGCGCGGTGCCGCAGGCCGAAGGCTGGCCGGTGAGCGAGAACGCGCCGTTCCCCGGCTTCGCCTGGCGGCCGGTGAGGAGGTGGAGCGCGTAGGCCTGCTCGTTCACCCAGGTGCCGCGCGTGTGCTGGTTGAAGCCCATCGTCCAGTAGGACACGACCTTGCGCGCGCGATCGCAGTAGAGGTCGGCGAGCGCCTCGAGCTTCGCCGCGAACCGATCGAGCGGCTCGTCGGGATCGCCCTTCGCGAGCGCGGCGACTGCGTCGAGGGTGTACGGCTCGACCGCCCGCCGGTACTCGTCGAACGACACGAGCCAGTGCGCCCCCGCCTGCTCCGCGTGCTTCTGCTCGATCGCGGTCCCCGGCGCGCCGCCGAGGAGCGCCGCGTCCTCCTTCGCGAGGACCACGCTCGCCTGCCGCCCGCGCGTCGACAGCTCCAGCGGGTGCGCGTACCGGTCGTCGGGTCGCATCCCGTAGCCTATGTCCGCCCACCCGGCCGCGAAGACGCAGTGAGCGGCGACGTAGGGCTCGTCCACCGCGCCGCGCCTCACGATCTCGCGCGCGAGATAGTTCATGATCGCGAGGTCGGTGTTCGGGCGGAAGACGATCTCGACGTCGGCGAGATCGGAAGACGCATTGCCGTAGGTCGTGAGGTTCACGACGCGGTACGCCGGCGAGCGGAGCCGCATCTCGGTGATGCGCCCCCAGAGGATGGGGTGCATCTCCGCCATGTTCGCGCCCCAGAGGACGACGTCGTCGGCGAGCTCGATGTCGTCGTAGCAGCCCGCCGGCTCGTCGATGCCGAAGGTCTGCATGAACCCGGCGACCGCCGACGCCATGCAGTGGCGCGCGTTCGGGTCGAGGTTGTTCGAGCGCCAGCCCGCCTTCACGAGCTTCAGCGCGGCGTAGCCCTCCATGATCGTGTACTGCCCGGAGCCCATGACCCCGACGCCGGACGGGCCGAGCCGGGCGAAGTGGCGCTTCCACTCTCGCGCCATCACGTCGAGCGCCTCGCCCCACGAGACGGGCTCGAACTGCCCCTGCTTGTCGAAGCGGCCGCCCTTCTTACGGAGGAGCGGCGTCGTCAGCCGATCCTCGGCCGCGTGGACCTGCGGGAGCGAGAGCCCCTTCGCGCAGAGGAGGCCCCGGTTCACGGGGCTATCCGAGTCGCCCTTCACCGCGACGACCTTGCCGCCGGCGGTCGCGACGAGCACGCCGCACCCGACGCCGCAGAAGCGGCACGGCGCCTTGTCCCACTTCCACGTCCGCTCGGGCGGCGCGCCGGCGAGCGTCGAGACCGGAAGTGCGCTCGCTGCCGCGGCGGCCGCGGTCGTGCCGAGGAACTCGCGGCGGGTGAGCTTGGGATCCATACGTCCTCCTCGCGCCCCCCGAAGGGGCGGTGAGGAGGCTACCCGCCCGCAGGTGCGCCGCAGGAAACCATTCCGGGGAGGGCCGGACGATGGACCGCGCGCGGAGCGCCGGCCGGCTCGGCCAGCCGGCGCCCCGCGCGCTGGTGAGACCTGTGCTCGTGCTACCTGCGCTGCTGCTGGTCTCGCGCGCGCTCGTTCGCGTCCTTCTGGTTCTCGCGACGCTGCTCGCTCATCTCCCTGCGATCGTCCTTGCCGAGCTTGTTCGCCTTGATCTCGACTGCCTCGGCGGTGCCGCCGCGGAGGTTGAACGAGGCCTTCACGTCCTGGCCGGCCTGGAGCTGGTCGACGGAGGATGCCTTCCCGTCCAGCTCGACCTTCGTTCCGGGCGCCACGTGGAGCGTCGCCGGGGGGAGCTTGTCACGCTGGATCGTGATCTGGTCCTTCGACGCGTGCTGCACCTTCCCGTCGAGGTCGAAGTTCTTCTTTCCCTCGAAGAGCGGGTGCTTTCTGTCGTCCGCGTTCTTCCCCATGGCCGCGTGCTCGTCGGCGCGCGCGTCCGACCGCATCTCCCGAGACGTGTCATCGACGCCGCCGACGGCCGTCTCGCGGCCTCTCTGCGTCCCGGCCGACTGCGCGCCTGGCTGACCGCTCGCCCCTTGGTGCTCCTGTGCCTTCTTCTGCTGGTCCGCCTTCGTGTCCTCGGCCCGCGCCCCGTTCGCCCAGGCGAGTGCGGCGGCGGCCAACGCCCCTGCAACGACCTTTCGCATCTTCCCCTCCTCGTCCGGGCACCGTGCCCGCGGCTGGAAGGTGCGCACCGCGCGGGGGGCCGCCGCCCCTCTCGCGGGTCTGTCTGTCAGGAGCGTCGCCGGCCGGCGCAGCGGCCGCCGGCGCGGCGCTTCCCCGGTCGCGATCGCGCGGCGGGTCGCGCTCTCTAGCGCGTGTGGATGGTGACGCTCGCGGACAGCCCGGCGCGCAGCGGCAAGTCGGCGGGCAAGGAGTCCCACGCGATCCGGACGGGCACGCGCTCGACGACCTTCACGAAGTTCCCCGACGCGTTGTCGGGCGGTAGGAGCGCGAACCGCGCGCCAGTGCCTCCGGAGAGGCTCTCGACGTGGCCCGCGAGCTTCCGGCCGTCGTAGGCGTCGATCTCCACGTCCGCCTTCTGGCCCGGCCGGATCGTTCCCGTCTGCGTCTCCTTGAAGTTCGCGACGAGATAGGTCCGGCTCGGCACGACCTGGCCGAGCACCTGCCCGGGCTGGACGATCTGGCCGGCGCGGGCGCCGAGCCGGGAGACCACCCCGTCCGCGGCGGCCGAGACGACGGTGTACGACACCTGGAGCCGAGCGAGCTCGAGCGCCGCGTCGGCCGACTTCACGCGCGCGTGCGCGAGGTCCGCGTTCGCGAGCGCCGCGGCGTACTGCGCCCGGTTCGCCCCGGCGCCCGCCCGCGCCGTCTCGCTCGAGATGCGGGTCGCGTCGAAGCGGTCGGCCGCAATCGCCTCGCCCGCCTTCAGCTCCTCGGCGCGGCGCAGGTCGAGCTGCGCCTTCTCCGCCTCGGCGTCCGTGCGAGAGACGGTCGCGCGGGCAGCGCGCACCTGCGCGTCCGCCGCCGCCGCCTGCGCGCGCGCCGTCTCGAGCTCCGCCTGCGCCTGCCGGGCGCGCGCCTGGTGGTCGGCGTCGTCGATCCTCAGGATGGGCTGCCCGCGCTTCACGGGCGCGTTCTCCTCGATGAGCACCTCGGCGATCGTCCCGCCGACGCGCGGCGCGACGGCGACGACGTCCGCCTCGACGAATGCGTCGTCGGTCGCGACGTCGCCGCGGGTGACGAACGCGTGCACCCCGAGGGCGACGATCGCGAGCGCCGCGAGGGCGCCGACCGCGGTGAGGACGCGCCGCTTCCGGCCTCCGCGCGCCGGCGCCGGGCCCGCTGCCGGCTCGGCGGCGGGCTGCGGGATCGGGTGGAGCTTCGGGTCGGGGGGCGTCATGTCACATCTCCATTTCGACGTGCGGCGGCCGCGAGGCGGGCTGCGGCTTCACCTTGAGGAACCAGAGGAGCGGGAGCACGCAGAGGAGCAGGAGCCCGCTCAGGAGGAGCACGCGCTCGAACGAGATGACCATCGCCTGCCGCGCGACGATGCCATTCAGCGCGCGGAGCGCCGCCTCGCGCGCGGAGACCGGGTCGAGGCCGCGTCCCTGGAACCCGGCGACGAGCTGCGCGAGCCGCTCCTGCACCTCCGGCCGGTCCAGGGCGACGTGCGCCGCGACCGCCGCCTTCGCCTGCACCGCGTATCGCGAGAGGAGCGTCGCGAAGACGGCGAGCCCCATCGACGCGCCGACCTGGCGCAGCAGCGAGTTGAGCCCCGTCGCGTCGGCGAGCTTCGTGCGGGGAATGTTCGCGAGCGCAGCGGTGGTGAGCGGGACGAACAGGAAGCTGAACCCCACCCCCTGCAGCATGATGGGATGGACGATCCCCGACGAGGTCGTCTGCAGCGTGACGTGCGAGACCCACACCGCACCGACGGCGACGAGGACGATCCCGATCGCGATGAGGAGCCGGGGCGAGACCTTCCCGTAGAGCCGCCCCACGAATGGCGTCACCGCCATCATGACGAGGGTGCGGGGCATGAGCGCGAGCCCCGACTGCATGGCGGTGAAGCCGAGCAGCTCCTGCATGAAGACGGGCAGCAGGAACATGGACGAGAGCAGGATGGCGAACATCGCCGCGCCGATGGCCGATCCCGACGCGAAGAGCGGGTCCTTGAAGAGCCGCACGTTCACCGCCGGCATCGGCGCGACGAGCTCGCGCCAGACGAACAGCACGAGCGCTACCACCGTCACCGCGATGCACCCGATGATGAGGTTCGACTCGAACCAGTCCTTCTGCTGACCCTCCTCGAGCAGGAACTGGAGGGCGGCGAGGCCGACCGCGAGGAGGGCGATCCCGAGCCAGTCCATGTTGCGCCGCTGCGCGGCGGCGCCTGCGGCGTTCGCGGCGCGGACGTCCTCCGGCTCATGGACGAAGCGCCAGACCATGAAGAGCCCGAGCGCGCCCACCGGGAGGTTGATGAAGAAGATCCAGGACCAGTGGAAGTTGTCGACGATGTACCCGCCGAGCGTGGGGCCGACGGCCGGGCCGATCATGACGGCCATCCCGAACAGCGCCATCGCGAGCCCCTGCTCCTCGGGCGGGAAGGTCTGGCGCAGGATGGCCTGCTCGGTGGGCTGGAGCGCGCCCGCGCCGAAGCCTTGCAGGACGCGGAAGATCACGAGCTGCTCGAGCGTCCCCGCCAGGCCGCACAGCGCGGAGCTCGCGACGAACAGGACGAGGCTCGCCATGTAGACGCGCTTCTGGCCGAAGAGCCGGCCGAGGAACGCGGTGAGCGGCATCACGATGACCGTCGCGATCGCGAAGCCGGTCGTGATCCAGGTGATCTCCTGGAGCGTCGCGCCGACGGCGCCGCGCAGGTGGGGGAGCGCGACGTTCACGATGGACGCGTCGATCGCGCCCATGAGCGTGCCGAACGTCACCGAGATCGTGACGAGCCACTTGTTCGTCACCGCCCGCGCGGGGACCGCGGCGGGGAAGGTGCCGACCGCGGAGCTCATCGGGACGCGCCTCGCAGGAAGAGATCCAGGATGGCCGCGGCGGCGCCGCCCGGCTCGGCCCCTCCCTCGATCGCGCGCACGAGCACTGCGCGCGACATGCCGACGAGCGCGAGGCCGAAGACCTTCGCGGCATCGGGGCGCAGCTCACCCGCGGTGACGCCCCGGGCGATGATGGTGTTCGCCCTCCGCACGAGCTCGTCGAGGAGCGTCTTCGGCGGGCGCGTCTCCCCGGGCCCCTCGCCCGCCTGCATGAGGACGGCGAGGAGCGGGCCGTGCGCGCGCGCGTGCTCCTCGACCGCCGCGAGGTACGCGCGGAGCTGCACCGCCGCGGGCGCGCCACGCACGGGAGCGAGAGCGGCGTCCAGCCGGTCGAGGAGCGCCTCGCGCCGCGAGCGAACGAGCGCCGCGACGAGCGCGTTGCGATCCTGGAAGTGGTTGTAGAGCGTCCCCACCGCGACGCCGGCGCGCGCCGCGATCCGCTCCATGCGCGCGCCGAGCCCCTCCGCGGCGAAGACCTCCTCGGCGGCGCCCAGGATCCCCCGGGCGGTCTCCTCGCGAAGTCGATCGCGCAGCCGGACCGGCTGGACCGGAGGATGTGAAAAAGGGTTCATCTCATGAACTCAGGTTCATTCGATGAATGGATGTAACGACTCGCGCGCGCTGCGTCAACCCGCCGCTCCGGACGCGGGTGGAGCACGCCCCGGCGGAGGCGCGCTGCCTCTCACGCGCCCGCCTTCCTCTCGCTGACTGGCGACCGGAGCGGAGCAGCGCGCGCCGCGCGGACCCGGCTACGCCGTCTCGATCGCGGCGGCCTTCTCGAGGCCGAGCTCGTGGATCGACTGCTCGCGCATCCTGTACTTCTGGATTTTCCCGGTGACCGTCATCGGGAAGCCGTCCACGAACTTGTAGTAGCGCGGGATCTTGTACGTCGCGATCTTGCCCTTGCAGAAGGCGCGGATCTCCTCGCCCATGAGCGTGACCCCGGCACGCAGCTTCACCCACGCCATGAGCTCCTCGCCGTACTTGGCGTCGGGGACGCCGATGACCTGCACGTCCGAGACGCCGGGCATCGTGTAGAGGAACTCCTCCACCTCGCGCGGGAAGATGTTCTCGCCGCCGCGCAGCACCATGTCCTTGATGCGTCCGACGATCTTCACGTAGCCCTGCTCGTCCATCGTCGCGAGGTCGCCCGTGTGCATCCAGCGACCGTCGTCGATCGCCTCGCGCGTCGCGTGCGGGTCGCCCCAGTACCCGAGCATCACCGAGTAGCCGCGCGTGCAGAGCTCGCCCGGCGAGCCGCGCAGCACGACCCGGCCCGTGGTGGGGTCGATGATCTTGATCTCGACGTGGGGGTGCACCTGCCCGACCGTGGAGACCCGCTTCTCGAGCGAGTCGTTCGGGCGAGACTGGGTCGAGACGGGCGAGGTCTCGGTCATGCCGTAGCAGATCGTGACCTCCGGCATGTGCATGTCCTTCTGCACCTTCTTCATCACCTCGACCGGGCACGGCGACCCCGCCATGATCCCGGTGCGCAGGGTCGAGAAGTCGAAGGTCTTGAACTCGGGGTGCTCGAGCTCCGCGATGAACATCGTCGGCACACCGTAGAGCGAGGTGCAGCGCTCCTCCTGCACCGTCCGCATCACCGCGAGCGGGTCGAAGCTCTCGCCCGGGATCACCATCGCCGCCCCGTGGCTCGTCGCGGCCATGTTGCCGAGCACCATGCCGAAGCAGTGGTAGAAGGGGACCGGGATGCAGACGCGGTCCTTCTCGGTGTACCCGCAGAACTCGCCGATGAAGAAGCCGTTGTTGAGGATGTTGTGGTGCGAGAGCGTCGCGCCCTTCGGGAACCCGGTCGTCCCGCTCGTGTACTGGATGTTGATCGGCTCGTCGAACTGGAGATCGCGCTCGAGGTGGGAGAGCTCCTGCTCGCCGAGCCGCTGGGCGTCGTGCTTCAGGTCCGCCCACTCGTCCTCGATGACGATCGTCTGCTTCAGCTCGGGACAGCGCAGCCGCACCTCCCGGACCATCGCGACGTAATCGGCCTGCCGGAACCCCTTCGCGAGGACGAGCGTCGAGACGCCGGAGTGCTTGAGCGCGTACTCGAGCTCGTGCGTGCGGTAGGCCGGGTTGATGTTCACGAGGATGACGCCGATGCGCGCGGTCGCGTACTGCATCTCGATCCACTCGGCGCGGTTTGGCGCCCAGATGCCGACGCGGTCGCCTTTCTTCACCCCGCGCAGGAGGAGCCCGCGCGCCACCTTCGACGTCTCGTCCCAGAACTGCCGGTAGGTCGCGCGGTATCCCTGGTAAGGCACGACGAGCGCCTCGCGGTCCGGGAATCGCTCCACGGTGCGGCGCAGGTTCTCGCCGATCGTCTCGCCGATGAGCGGCTGCGTCGAGCTGCCGCTCACGTAGGAAGGAGCCGTCACGTTCGCCTCCGGGTTGAGAGGGCGAGAATCCTATCGCGCCTTCGGCGGTGGGCAAGGCGGGCGGGGTGGGGCGTGGCAGGGTGCGCGGCGTGGCGCGTCAGGGGAGCAGCACGAGCGAGCCGGTCGTCTCCCGCGCCTCGAGAGCGCGGTGCGCGTCGGCCGCCTTCGCGAGCGGCCACGTCCGCGAGACGTCGATCTTCACCTTTCCGCTGCGCACCGCATCGAACAGCTCGGCGGCGCCGCGCTCGAGGTCGTCGCGCCTCGCGATGTAGCTGAAGACGGTCGGACGCGTGAGAAAGAGCGAGCCCTTGCGGCCGAGCACGCCGAGGTCGAACGGGGGAACCGACCCGGAGGCGTTCCCGAAGCTCACCATAAGGCCGAGCGGGCGCAGACAGTCGAGCGACCCCTCGAACGTCGCCCGGCCGACCGAGTCGTACACCACCGCGACGCCCGCGCCGGCCGTGATCTCGCGGACGCGCTCCGGGAACTTCTCCTTCGTGTAGACGATCACGTGATCCGCGCCGTGGCCGCGCGCGACCTTCGCCTTCTCGTCCGTGCCGACCGTCGCGATCACGGTCGCGCCGAGCGCCTTCAGCCACTGGACCATGATCGTGCCGACGCCGCCCGCGGCGGCGTGGACGAGGACCGCGTCTCCGGGCTTCACAGCGTAGGTGCGCCGCACGAGCGCGTGGACCGTGAGCCCCTTCAGCATCGCGCCGGCCGCGATCCGGTCCGGGATCTCGGCGGGCAGCTTCACGAGCCGGTCGGCCGCGAGCACCCGCACCTCGGCGTAGGAGCCTGGCCCAGACACATACGCGACGCGATCCCCGGGGCCGACGTGGACGACGCCCGCGCCCACCGCCTCGACCACCCCCACCCCCTCGACGCCGAGCCCCGTCGGCAGCGGCAGCGGGTAGAGCCCGGTGCGGTGGTAGATGTCGACGAAGTTCACGCCGACGGCGCTCTGCCGCACGCGGGCCTCGCCCGGCCCGGGCTCGCCGACGCTCACCTCCTCGAGCCGGAGCACCTCCGGCCCGCCGACCTTCTCGATGCGGATCGCCTTCGCCATGGCGGGAGTGCTAACGCATCCGTCGCGGGAGCGCACGCGCCCGCGCGGGCGCCCCTCGGGCGTAACGCCGTACGGGCGTGGCTGGACCGCGCGCACGGATCCGCCCCGCCCCGGCGTGCCGGGCGCCGGGCGGGTGCCGATGTTCGGAGCATGCTCCGGACGGTTGCCGCGATGAGGACATGGTTCAGCGACGGCACCGAGCGAGCTTCCGGTTCACGCGCGGCAACCGCGGCTACGCCTTCTTCCCCAGCGCCCGACGCGGTCTCCTCGGACTGCTCGCAGGTCGTCGAGATCGTCGCGCCGGACGGCCGGCGATGCGCGCGCATCACGTTCCGTGAGAAGAACGCCCCCGACTGCAGGACCGGGTACATCGACCAGGGCTGGGACGGCACCGTCGTGCGGCAGGCGGCGAGCGGCTCCTGCACCTGGCGTTGGTGGCCGGGGCTCCTCGGAGGCTAGAGGCGGCTTCGGGGTTGCGCCGCCTCGGCGGAGCGGGGTACGTCCGTCACCGATGGCCGACCCCCGCCCGCTCAAGGTCTCCGGCTTCACCTTCGTCCGGAACGCGCTCCGCTACGACTACCCGATTGTCGAGGCGGTCGAGTCGATCCTCCCGCTCTGCGACGAGGTCGTGGTCGCGGTGGGCCGCTCCGAGGACGACACGCTCGGCCTCGTCCGCTCCATCGCCTCCCCGAAGGTGCGGATCATCGAGACCGTCTGGGACGACGCCCTGCGCGAGGGCGGGCGCGTGCTCGCGATCGAGACCGACAAGGCGTTCCGCGCGATCGCGGACGACGCCGACTGGGCCGTCTACATCCAGGGCGACGAGGTGCTGCACGAGGACGGTCTCACGTCCCTCCGCGAGGCGATGGCCCGCTGGCGCGACGACCGCAACGTCGACGGGCTCCTCGTCGACTATCGCCACTTCTTCGGGTCGTACGACTACCTCGGCGCGGCGCTCCACTGGTACCGGCGCGAGGTCCGCGTCGTCCGGAACGACCCGGCGATCTTCTCGTACCGCGACGCGCAGGGCTTTCGCCGCAGGCCGGACGAGAAGCTCCGTGTGAAGCGGGTCCCCGCGGTGATGCACCACTACGGCTGGGTGAAGCACCCCGCCGCGATGCAGGGGAAGCAGGCGTCGTTCAACAAATACTGGCACGACGACGCCTGGATGAAGACGCACGTCCCGGACGTCGCGGAGTATGCGTACGAGGGGAGGGAGCCGCTCCGCCGGTTCGAGGGGACGCACCCGGGCGTCATGCGCCGGAGGATCGCGGCGATGAACTGGCGCTTCGCGGGGGAGCCCGCCGCCGTCCCGCTCCGGACGAAGGACCGGCTGAAGCTTGCCGTCGAGCGGCTCATCGGGTGGCGGCCCGGCGAGTACAGGAACTACCGGCTGGTCTGAGAGGGCGGGATCCGCCTCGGGCCGCGCCTATCGCAGGGAATTCACGATCTCGTCGAGCGCGGCGCGCGACGGCCGCACCCGCTCCTGCGGCAAGGTCGCGAGCGGCTCGTCCACGATCGACATCCCCTCGATGAAGCCGGGCGCCTTCGCGTCCACGAACAGGACGCCGGTCAGCACCTCGCCGCCCCTCGAGGACTCCATGAGCCGTCCGACCGCGCGCGCACGGTCGGAGGGATCGTACCCCTCCTCGAGCTTCCGCAGCCGAAGATGGGAGCCATCGTGCATCGTCACGTCGGTCGTCGTGCCGGGGTCGTAGTCGACGGTGATGTCCTCGAAGACCGGGATGAACGAGACCTCCTGCAGAGGTGCGTCGTGGTCCTTCATGTAGGCGTACGACTTGGTCGAGCCCTCGTGGTCGTTGAACGTGACGCAGGGCGAGACGACGTCGAGCATCGACGTGCCGCCGTGCGCGATCGCCGCCTTCAGCATCGCGGAGAGCTGCTTCTTGTCACCCGAGAAGGAGCGGGCGACGAAGGTCGCCCCGAGCTGGATCGCGAGCGCGCAGGTGTCGATGGGAGGAAGCTCGTTCACGACGCCGGTCTTGAGCTTCGAGCCGACGTCGGCCGTCGCCGAGAATTGCCCCTTCGTGAGCCCGTACACCCCGTTGTTCTCGACGACGTAGACGATCCGGAGGTTTCGTCGCATGAGGTGCACGAACTGCCCGATGCCGATCGAGGCCGTGTCGCCGTCCCCGGAGACGCCGAGGGCGAGCAGCGTGCGGTTCGCGAGGACCGCGCCCGTCGCGACCGACGGCATCCGGCCGTGGACCGCGTTGAACGAGTGGGAGCGGTTCATGAAGTAGGCGGGGCTCTTCGACGAGCAGCCGATGCCGGAGAACTTCGCGACGCGCTCGGGCACAACGCCGAGGTCGAACATCGCCTCGAGGATGCGCTCGGAGATCGCGTTGTGGCCGCAGCCCGCGCAGAGCGTGGACTTGCCGCCGCGGTACTCCACGACCGTGAGGCCGAGCCGGTTCACCTTGCCGCCCGGGGGCGCGCTCGCGGCCATCGCTATCTCCCCTCCAGGCCGAGGATCTCGTCCGTGACGGACCGCGCGTCGAGCGGCAGGCCGTGGATGTGCGCGACGGTCCGCAGCCGCGGCGCCAGCTCCGGCGCGACGTCGAGCTTGAGGAGCGCCGCGAGCTGGCCGTCCCGGTTCTGCTCGACGACGTAGACCCGTTCGTGCCGCTCGACGAAGTCGTGGACCGCGCGCGAGAACGGATACGCGCGGACCCGCAGGTAGTCGGTCTCGAGGCCCCGGTCGGCCGCGAGCTGCGCGCGCGACTCGACGATCGCCGGGTCGGACGAGCCGTAGGCAACGATGCCAACCCGCGCGCGGCCGGTGCCGTGTGTCTCGGGCGCGGGCGCGAGCGTGCGGGCGGTCTCGAGCTTGCGCGCGAGCCGCTCCATGTTGCGCTCGAACACGACCGGGCTCTCGGAGTACGCGGCGCTCTCGTCGTGCCCGGTGCCGCGGGTGAAGTACGAGGCCCCCGGGTGGTCGGTGCCGGGCAGCGTGCGCCAGCCGATCCCGTCGCCGTCCACGTCCTTGTAGCGCGCGAACCCGCCGAGCCGGTCGAGATCGGCCTTGGAGAGGACCTTGCCGCGGTCGAGCGGCCGCTGCGGGTACGGGAACGGGTCCGCCATCCACACGTTCATGCCGAGGTCGAGGTCGGTCATGACGAAGATCGGCGTCTGCAGCCGTTCGGCGAGGTCGAACGCGTCCACCGACATCGTGAAGCACTCCTCGACCGACCCGGGGAACAGCAGGACGTGCTGCGTGTCCCCGTGCGAGAGGAACGCCGTCGAGAGGACGTCGCCCTGCGCCGTGCGAGTCGGGAGGCCCGTCGAGGGCCCCACCCGCTGCACGTCGAAGATCACCGCGGGCACCTCGGCGAAGTAGCCGAGCCCGGCGAACTCGCTCATGAGCGAGAGCCCCGGCCCGGCCGTAGCGGTCATCGCCCGCGCGCCCGCCCACCCCGCGCCGATCACCATCCCGACCGCGGAGAGCTCGTCCTCGGCCTGGACGACCGCATACGTCGCTTTGCCGTCCGGCCCGATCCGGTATTGCTTCAGATAGCCGATGAGCGTCTCGACGAGCGACGACGACGGCGTGATCGGGTACCAGGTCACGACCGTCACGCCCGCGAACATCGCGCCGAGCGCGCACGCGGCGTTCCCGTCGACCATGATCTTGCCGCGCGTCGCCTCCATGCGCCGGATCGAGAAGGGATCGCGCTTCTCGATCGTCCCGGCGTGCTCGAAGCCGGCGCGTGCGGCCGCGACGTTGAGCTCGCGCGCCTTCGCCTTCTTCCCGAACTGGCGGCCGATGGCCCGCTCGACCTCGGCCATCTCGATCGAGAGGAGGCGGGCGAGGACGCCCACGTACGCCATGTTCCGCAGGAGCTTCCGGAGCTTCGGCTCGCCGGTGACCTTCTCGACGAGGACGTCGAACGGGACCGGGTAGAAGACGACGTCGTCGCGGAGCGCGCCGACCGCGAGCGGCGCGTCGTGAACGACCACCGCGCCGGGCGGCAGCGCGAGCACGTCGTCCCGCACCGTCTCCGGGTTCATCGCGACGAGAACGTCGAGCTCCTTCTTGCGGGCGACGTAGCCGTCCTTGGACGCGCGGATCGTGTACCAGGTTGGCAGCCCGGCGATGTTCGAGGGGAAGAGGTTCTTCCCGGAGACCGGGACGCCCATCTGGAAGATGGCGCGCAGGAGCACGTTGTTCGACGACTGCGACCCCGAGCCGTTCGCGGTCGCGACCTGGATCGAGAAGTCATTCACGACGGGGCCCCGGGCCGCGGGCCTCGAGGTCCCCTGCGTCGTCGTCGAGGAGGTCTGGTTATCCGTCATGTCTACTCCAGCCTCGCCGAGGAGGCCGCTCCCACGCCCGTACATAACGGGCGACCCGCGCCGCTTCACCGCTCGGCGCGCGTCCCGTGCGTTGGGCACGCCTCCCCCCCGCGAGGGGCTGGCGGGCGGACGCTCCCCGCTCCGACGAATCAAGCGCCGGCGACGAGCGGCGGGCGCGCGCGGAGCTCGAGCACCTCGCGAATGCGAACGAGGAGCGCCTCGCCCGTGAACGGCTTCGGGAGCAGGTCCGCCTCCGGCGGCAACGCGCCGAACGGCGAGAGGTGCTCGCCGGTGTACCCGGACATGTAGGGGATCCCGGCGCGCGGCGCCGCCGGGCGCTCCGGCGCCGCGGCGACGTCCCGGTCGAGCACTCTCCGGGGCGCAGCGGTCGGCCGTCCCTCCGGGGCGTCAGCGCGCCGCGGCCGACGGCCCGTTCACGCCACGCGCCGCGTCGCGGGCCACCGCCGCGAGCCACGCCGAGACCTCCGCGGGCGGCGCGCCGGTCTGCCGGGCGATGACTTCCACGACGACGTCACGCTCCTTCGTCGCGAGGAGCGCGAGCGCGTAGTCGCGCTGCAGCTCGAGCGCGCGCTCGTGAACCGCGGCGAGCCCGGGCAGCGTCTGGCTCCGCAGGAAGTACGCGAGGTTGTTGAGGATGAACACCGGGGTCACGAGGCACGAGATCATGCCCCACCAGCCCAGGACCGCGGTGTGGCCGGTCATGCGCAGGAACGCGCCCGTGCTGCAGCGCCGGCACAGCGTCCCTGCGAGCGTGCGGGTCGAGCGCGCGAACAGCATTCCGGTGTTCTGGCGATAGTCGACGCCCTCGACCGGGCCGTGGCGGCCACACGACTCGCAGGCGCCGTTGCGGATGCGCATCACGCCCTGCGCGCGGAGCTGCCGGAGCGTCGCGACGATGCCGACGGCGGCTGCGAGCAGCGCGATCGGAACGAGGACCGACGGAGCCATCCCTTCCCCCTGCGGGCACGAGGCGTCACCCGCACGGGGAGCAAAGCACGCGCCGGGAGTGCGCGTCGAGTGCCTCGATGTGGGTTCCGACATCCCCGGGTGCAAGCTGACACCGGGTCGCGGGATGCGAGCGCCTCGATGTGATCGATGTCACTGCTGCCGGCCGCCGGGTGTGGTTCTCGCCGGACGTTCTCGCCGGACCGTTCTCGCCGTTCTCGCCGGACCGAGAGAAGTTAATGACGGACCTACCGGCCGGAACGCGAACTCGCCGCGACCGGCGCAGCGTACCGAAACCGGCGCGAGCGTTCGATCTCCTCAGCGGCACGCCGCCTGCCACTCCGCCCCGCATGACCGCTCCGCGCCAGGTCCTGCCGGGAACCACTTATCTCGTCACGCGTCGCTGCTCCGAACGGCGGTTCTTTCTCAGGCCGTCCGCGCTCACGAACGGCATCTTCCTATACGTCCTCGGGGTCGCCGCGCGCCGCTACCACGTGCTCGTCCACGCGTTCTGCGTGATGTCGAACCACTACCACCTGCTCGTCACCGACCAGAACGCCCAGCTCCCCGCGTTCGTGCAGTACCTCGACTCCCTCGTCGCTCGAGCGACGAACGCTTCGCTTGGTAGATGGGAGGGGTTCTGGTCCTCCGAAGCGTCATATAGCGCCGTGTCCCACGTCTCGACCGAAGACGTCGTCCGCAAGACGGCTTACGTCATCGCGAACCCGGTATCCGCAGGGCTCGTCGAACACGGGAGCGAGTGGCCCGGCCTCTGGACCGCTCCGGAGCAGCTCGGGGCCGCGACGCTCATCGCACCGCGGCCGAAGACGTTCTTCCGCGTGAACGGGGACATGCCGGACTCCGCCGAGCTCGTCCTCACCATCCCACCGGGGTTCGCTTCAGCGCAGGAGTTTCAGGAGCGCGTCTCGGCGGCTGTGCGCGACATCGAGGCGGAGAGCCGGCGCAACCTCGACTCCGAGCACCGCGCGTTCGTCGGCCGAGCGCGATTGCTCGCCCAGAAGCCGTTCGCCCGCCCCGCAGCTGGAGAGCCCCGCCGCGCCCTCAACCCGCGCGTCGCTGCCCGAGACAAGTGGAAGCGGATCGAGGCGCTGTGCCGCCTCGTCGGCTTCCTGCGGGCGTATCGGGATGCCCTGACCGCGTTGCGAGCGGGCGTCGGCGACGTCGTTTTCCCAGCGGGGACCTACCTGCTGCGCATCGAGTGCGGCGTCCATTGCGCCGCATTCGGATGAGCGGCGCTCGCCTGAGCTGACGACCAGTTCCGAACTTGCGCCGCCCCGCGCCGCAGGCACCCGGGTTGTGGGCCGCGCCTGCCTTCGCCTACCCGTGACTGCCGCCGCGATGCTGATTTGCGGGGCCGTTCACGCGCGGTCGCATCCACCTGAGAAGCGGCTTTCCCCCGGGACGTGCTTTTCGAGGCGACCGTGTAACTGGCGAGTCTAATTTCTACTCGGTCGGGGGCCTGCCAAGGCCTCAATTACTCTCGGTCCGGGCGTCCTCGGTCCGGGCCTCGCAATTACTCTCGGTCCGGGCGTCAATTACTCTCGGTCCGGGCGTCCTCGGTCCGGGCCTCGCAATTACTCTCGGTCCGGGCGTCCCGGTCCGGGCGTCCGCAATTACTCTCGGTCCGGGCGTCCCCCGGGCCTCCCAATTACTCTCGGTCCGGGCGTCCGCTCTCGGTCCGGGCGTCCGCAATTACTCTCGGTCCGGGCGTCCCGGGCCAGGCTCGGTCGGGCCGGGCTGATTACTCTCGGTCGGGCCTGGTTGGGCTGATTACTCTCGGTCGGGCCTGGTTGGCTGATTACTCTCGGTCGGGCCTGGCTGGTCGGGCCTGGCTACGCGACGACGACGAGCAGGTCCTCCTTCTCGATCTTGTCGCCCTCCTTATATTTCACCTCGGCAATCTTGCAGTCCGCCTTGGCTTTCACGTTCGTCTCCATCTTCATCGCCTCGGTGACGAAGAGCACCGCGCCCGCCTTCACGTCGTCGCCGGGCTTCACGTTGACCTTCACCACCTTGCCCGGCATCGGCGCGCCGACGTGGCTCGGGTTTCCCTTGTCCGCCTTCACCCGCTGCACGCCGACCTGCGCCGCGGCCTGGTCGCGGATCGTGAGCGTCCGCGCCTCACCGTTCAGCTCGAAGATGAGGTCGCGCGTCCCATCCTTCTCGAGCTTGCCCACGGCGACGAGCCGCACCATGAGCATCTTGCCCGGCTCGATCTCGATCGTGGTCTCCTGCCCCGGCTCGAGGCCGTAGAGGAAGACCGGCGTCGGGATGACCGAGGTGTCGGAGTACTCGTCACGGTGGCGGACGAGCTCGGGGAAGACGTTCGGGTAGAGCAGCCAGGAGACGAGCGCCTTGTCGTCGACGTAGCCGCCGATCTTCTGCGACGCCCGCTGCCGCTCGCCTTCGAGGTCGGCGGGCTCGAGCAGCTCTCCCGGGCGTCGCGTGATCGGCTCCTCGTCCTTCAGGATCACCTTCCGGAGGGGTTCCGGGAAGCCGCCGTGGAGCTGCCCGAGCATGCCGCGCGCGAGGCCGACGACGGACTCGGGGAAGGCGAGGTCCTTCCCCTTCTCCGTGAAGAGGTCCTCCGGCTCTAGCCCGTTCTTTACGAGGAACATGGCCATGTCGCCGACCACCTTCGACGACGGGGTCACCTTGATGACGTCGCCGAAGAGGAGGTTCACCTTCCGGTACATGTCCTTGCACTCCTCCCACTTCTCGAGGAGGCCGAGCCCGGTGACCTGAGGCTTGAAGTTCGAGTACTGGCCTCCCGGGATCTCGTGCTGGTAGACCTCGGCCGTGCCGCTCTTCAGCCCCGACTCGAACGGCGCGTAATAGTCGCGCACCGTCTCCCAGTAGTTCGCGAGGAGCTGCAACCCCTCGGGCGCGAGTCCGGAGTCCCACTCGGTCCCCGCGAGCACCGCCACGAGCGAGTTGAGGTTCGGCTGGGCGGTGAGCCCGGAGAGCGACGACAGCGCCGCGTCGACGACGTCCACGCCCGCCTTCGTCGCCTCGAGGATCGTCGCAGCGGCGACGCCGGAGGTGTCGTGGGTGTGGAGGTGGAGCGGGATGCCGACCGCGTCCTTGAGCGCGCGGACGAGCTTCGCCGCCGCGAACGGCTTGAGGAGCCCCGCCATGTCCTTGATGGCAAGGAAGTGCGCGCCCATCCGCTCGAGCTCCTTCGCGAGCTTCACGTAGTAGTCGAGCGGGTACTTGTCGCGCTTCGGGTCGGAGACGTCGCCCGTGTAGCAGAGCGCCGCCTCGAGCACCTTGCCCTGCTTGCGCACCGCCTCGCAGGCGACCGTCATCCCCCGCGTCCAGTTGAGCGCGTCGAAGACCCGGAACACGTCCACGCCGCTCTTCGCCGCCTCCTCGACGAACCGCTCGACGACATTGTCGGGGTAGTTCGTGTACCCGACCGCGTTCGAGCCGCGGAGCAGCATCTGGAAGAGGACGTTCGGCACCGCCTTGCGCAGCTTGTGGAGCCGCTCCCACGGATCCTCGCGCAGGAAGCGCATCGACACGTCGAAGGTCGCGCCGCCCCAGCACTCGAGGGAAAAGAGGCCGGCGGCGAGCTGGCTCGTCGCGGGCGCGATCCGGAGCAGGTCGTGCGTGCGGACGCGCGTGGCGAGGAGCGACTGGTGGGCGTCCCGCCAGGTGGTGTCCGTGAAGAGGAGCCGCTTCTCGGCGAGCACCCACTTCGCGAGCCCCTCGGGCCCCCGCGCGAGGAGGAGGTCGCGCGTCCCCTTCGGCGGCGCCTGAGAGAGATCCACCTTCGGCACCCGCGGCTCGCGGAGCTCCGCGCTCTTCAGCGGCCGGACGACGCCCGGCGAGCCGTTCACGATCACCTCACCGAGGAACTTGAGGATCTTCGTCCCGCGGTCTTTCTTCACCGGGGCCTGGAGCAGCTCGGGGTGGGCCTCGATGAAGGAGGTGTCGCACGTCCCCGCGAGGAAGGTCGGGTGGCGCATCACGTTCTCGAGGAACGAGATGTTGGTCTTCACCCCTCGAACGCGGAACTCCTGGAGCGAGCGATCCATGATGTGGGCCGCCGCGCCGAGGGAGAGCTCCCACGTCGTGAGCTTCACGAGCAGCGAGTCGTAGTGCGGCGTGATCACGGCGCCGGTGTAGGCGGAGCCGGCGTCGAGCCGGACCCCGAAGCCGCCCGGCGAGCGGTACGCCTTGAGGACGCCGAAGTCGGGGGCGAAGCCGTTCTGCGGATCCTCGGTGGTGATGCGGCACTGGATGGCGTGGCCGCGCATCTGCACGTCGGACTGCCTCGCGATCCCGATCTGGGGATCGGAGAGCTTCCTACCCTGCGCGACGTGCAGCTGCGCGGTGACGAGGTTGCGCCCGGTGATCGCCTCCGTGATCGTGTGCTCCACCTGGATGCGCGGGTTCACCTCGATGAAGTAGTGCTTCCCCTCCTGGTCCACGAGGAACTCGACCGTGCCCGCGTTCCGGTACGAGACGCTCCGCGCGATCTTGAGCGCGTCCTCGCAGATGGTCTCCCGCTGCGCCGGATGGAGCGCCATCGACGGCGCGAACTCGACCACCTTCTGGTGTCGCCGCTGGATCGAGCAGTCGCGCTCGAACAGGTGAACGAGGTTGCCGTGGTGATCCCCGAGGACCTGCACCTCGATGTGCTTCGGCCGCTCGATGTAGCGCTCGAGGAAGACGGCGGGGTTGCCGAAGGCGGCGCGCGCCTCGCTCCGCGCCGAGACGAGCCCCTCGAGGAGCTCGCGCTGGCTGCGCGCGACGCGCATGCCGCGCCCGCCGCCGCCGGCGCTCGCCTTGATGATGATCGGATACCCGTGCTGCCGGGCGAAGACGAGCGCCTCCTCGTCGTGGAGGATCGGCTCCGCGGTGCCGGGGACGATCGGCACGCCGGCCGCCGCCGCGGCCTTGCGCCCGGCGACCTTGTCGCCGAGCCTCCGCTGCATCTCCGCCGTCGGTCCGACGAAGACGATCCCGGCCCGTTCGCACGCCTCCGAGAACTCGGCGTTCTCCGAGAGGAAGCCGTAGCCCGGGTGGATCGCGTCCACCTCGAGGCGCTTCGCGAGGCCGACGATCTCGTCGATGCCGAGGTAGGCGTCGATCGGCGGCTTCCCCTTGCCGACGAGGTACGCCTCGTCCGCCTTGTAGCGGTGCAGCGAGAGACGATCCTCCTCCGAGTAGATGGCGATCGTCTGGATCCCCATCTCGGTGCACGCGCGGAAGATGCGGATCGCGATCTCGCCGCGGTTCGCGGCCATGACTCTCTTGAACGGGACGGGCATGAGCGGCTCCAGGAACGATCGTCCGCCCCGCCGGGCGTCCGGAGAGGCGTGGGTTCGATGTCGTTCGCTGCTGGCCGCCCTTCGCCCGCGGCCGCGAGCGTCGGAAGCGAGGAACGGGTCGGGCTTGAGCTCGGCTCGGTCCAGCGCGATGAAGCGGGTGGTATTGGAGCACGCCCGGCCCCTCGGAGTCGAGAGGGCCCCGGGGACGGCGTACGGCTCGAGCGCTCGTCAGCGCGCCGTCGAAGCGACGAAGCGGCCGAGGTCCACGTCGACGCCAGCGATGTGCTTGCGGAGCCAGTCGGAGAGCCAGTTGTGGATCGTCAGCGCGACGAGCGCCGTCGCTCCCACCCGCTCGAAATCGCGGACCATCCCGGCGAACTCCTCGCGGAAGGCGCGGTGCGCGGCGGCGTGCCGGTCGAGCCCCGGGTAGCGCAGGTTCTTCATCAGGCGCTCCTCGGCGTCGAAGTGATGCACCACGTACTCGTCGAGGTAGGTGAGGAGCGGCAGCACCTCTCCGCGATCGCCGGCGCGGAGCGCGCAGATGAGCCGCTCGGCGCGGCGGAAGATCTCCTGGTGCTGCTCGTCGAGGTCCTCGATCCCCACCGAGAGCGCCGAGGTCCACGTCAGCGGCATCCGCGTTCCTTCCTCGGCGCTCGGCGCCGGCTCGTCGAGAACCGAATCACGGTTCCGCCTCCTCCGACAAGTCCCAGGGTCCGTCCCCGTCAGCGGTCGCGCAGGTGCCGTGCGAGCGCCTGGTCCACTCCGATGATGTGCGATCTGAGCCAGCCGTCGATCCAGGTCCGTGTCTTCACGACCACCCCGGACGGCGCGCCTACGGCGTCGAACAGCGCCCGCAGCTCGCGGTACTCGCGGATGAAGCGGGCATGCGCCGCGGCGTGAACGTTCGCGCCGGGGTACGCGGTCTTCGCCATCACCTGCTCCTCGGCGGCGAAGTGCTTCACGACATACTCGCCGAGGAACTCGAACAGCGTCCTGATCTCGTCCGGCTGGCCCCCTTCCATCGCCGTGACGAGCGCCCCGAACCTCCGGAAGAGCTCCTTGTGCTGGCCGTCGATCTCGGCATGGCCGAGAGCGAGCGTGGGGTCCCACTGCACTGACATCCGCGAACCGACTTTCCCTCCCCCGGGTGCACGATGCCCCGGTTCGACCATCGGGAAAAGTCCCCCGAACGAACGACGCCCGGTCGCTTCCAAGGAGGCGGATCTGCTATGGTTGCCGCCCGTCGCCGCCCGCACGAGTCCACATCCCGGGGGCGGTGGGTTCACCCCGATGAGAGAGCAACCGACCCCCCGCGAGATCCCCTTCAACTACACCTCGGCGGACGATCGGCAGGCCATCGCGCTGCTGCTCGGACCCGCGGTCTGGCAGCGGCTCGAGGAGCTTCGGACGCGCCGCGTCACGGGTCGGAGCGCGCGGCTCCTCATGCGGTTCTTCGGCGAGATACTGATCCACCGCCGGAACCCCTTCCTCTTCCAGGAGATCGTGGACTCGAAGCCGCGGCGCCGCCGCTTCTTCGAGAACATCGACAAGGACCTCGGGCTCGTCCAGCGCAACGCGAACGGCGAGCCGCGGGTGCTCGAGGTGCTCGGCGAGTGCCGCAAGCTCCTCGTCACGTTCCGGGCCGAGGTGGACGGCGCGCCGGAGCTGCGCCGCCGGATGATGCGCGAGCTCGGCGCCGTAGTCGGCAAGGACAACGTCCTCTTCGATCCGTTCACGATCGTCTCGCACGCCACCGACGCGACCGATTGGCGCCTCCACCTTCCCGTGGCGGTGGTGATGCCGGACGAGGAGGCCCAGGTCGCGCCGCTGCTCGCCGCGATCGGAAAGCTCGGGCTGCGCGCGATCCCGCGCGGCGCCGGGACGGGACTCACGGGTGGCGCGGTGCCGCTGCGCGCCGGCTGCGTCGTCGTGAACACCGAGAAGCTGAACCGGATCCGCGCGACGACCGAGCGGCCCTTCCGGCTCGCCGACGGGCGCGAGGCGCGCGCGCAGGTGGTCGAGCTCGAGGCGGGAGTCGTCACCGAGCGCGCGATGGAGCACGCCGCGGAGCACGGGCTCGTGTTCGCGACCGACCCGACGAGCGCGTGGGCCTGCACGATCGGCGGCAACATCGCCGAGAACGCCGGCGGCAAGGACTGCGTCCTCTACGGCACCTGCATCGACAACCTCGTCTCGTGGCGGATGGCGATGCCATCGGGCCGCCGCTGGGAGATCCGGCGCGCCGACCACCAGCTGCGCAAGATCCTCCCCGAGGACACCGTCACCTTCGAGGTCCTGGACGAGCACGGCGCGGCCGTCCGGCGCATCCAGCTCCGCGGGGCCGACATCCGCAAGAAGGGGCTCTGGAAGGACATCACGAACAAGGCGCTCGGCGGCGTCCCGGGCCTGCAGAAGGAGGGGACCGACGGCGTCATCACCTCGGCTGAGTTCGTCCTCTACCCCGAGTACGAGGCGAAGCGGACGCTCTGCCTCGAGTTCTTCGGCCCGGACTTCGACGAGGCCTCGCGCGTCATCCTCCAGCTCGCGCGCGTCTTCCCCTTTCCGAACGAGGGGAAGGAGGCGCTCTCGGCGCTCGAGCACTTCGACGACGAGTACGTCCGGGCCATCCAGTACAAGGTGAAGGCCCCGCGGGCGGAGACGCCGAAGGCGGTGCTGCTCGTCGACGTCGTCGGGCACTCGCCCGAAGAGGTCCTGCACGGCGTCGCGAAGATCCGCCGGGTCCTCGAGGCGCACCCGAACACGCTGCTCTTCGAGGCGCGCGACGCGGCCGAGGGGACGCGGTTCTGGGCCGACCGCAAGAAGCTCGGCGCCATCGCCCGCCGTACGAACGCCTTCAAGATGAACGAGGACGTGGTCCTGCCGCTCGACGCGCTCGCCGAGTTCGCGCGCTACGTCGAGGCCGTGAACGTCGACGAGGAGCGGTTCGCTCAGGCGCGGTTCGTCGAGCGCGCCCAGGAGATCCTGCGAGAGGCGGCGCCGGCCCCCGGCGATCCCGAGTGGCTCGCCGCGAAGATCCCCGCCGCCCTCGAGCGCTTCGAGCTGGCGCGCGATGCGATCGGCCGCTCGGGCGAGCGGGACCTCCGCTCGCTCGCCGTCCTGCGGGCGCTGCACCGCGAGGTCTCGCAGCTCGTCCGTGGCTACCCGGAGATCACGAAGCGGCTCGAGCAGGCGCACCAGTCGATCCGCGACCGGCTCATCGTCCTCGCGACGCACATGCACGCGGGGGACGGAAACGTCCACGTGAACGTCCCGGTCCTCTCGAACGATCGGCCGATGCTCCAGCGCGCCGAGCAGGTCATCGACCGCGTGATGGAGAGGGTCGTCGCGCTCGGCGGCGTCGTCTCCGGCGAGCACGGCATCGGGGTGACGAAGCTCAAGTACCTCGAGCCGGAGCGGATCGCGGAGCTGTCGGCGTACCGGCGCGAGGTGGACCCGACCGGGCTCATGAACCCGGGCAAGCTCGAGGACCTCGGCGTCCTCGACCAGATCTTCACGCCCTCCTTCAACCTGCTCGAGCTCGAGGCCCGCATCCTCCAGCACGGCCAGCTCGAGGAGCTCGCGAAGTCCATCGCCCACTGCGTGCGCTGCGGCAAGTGCAAGCCGGACTGCTGCGTCTATCACCCGGCGCGCGGCATGTTCTTCCACCCGCGCAACAAGAACCTCGCGATCGGGTCGCTCATCGAGGCGCTCCTCTACGACGCGCAGCGCGAGCGCTCGACGCGGTTCGAGCTGCTCCGCTGGCTCGAGGACGTCGCCGACCACTGCACCATCTGCCACAAGTGCCTGAAGCCCTGCCCGGTGGACATCGACTCGGGCGCGGTGTCGGTGCTCGAGCGGGAGATCCTGCAGAGCTGGGGATACAAGAACACGACGCTCGCGACCCGCGCCGCGCTCTCGTTCCTCGACAGCCGCTCGCCCGCCTACAACAAGGTCTTCCGCTCCACCGTCGTGCGGCTCGGCGGCGCCGTGCAGCGCGCTGCGTGCGACCTCGCCGCGCCGCTCCAGCCGGCGGACGGACGGCCCGGTGCCTACGCGCTGCAGCTCCTCCGCTCGCCGATGCCACGGATCCCCTCGGAGACGCTGCGCGACGTCGTCCCCGCCTGCGAGCCCGATCAGGTGCTCGTGTTCGAGCCGACGCCCCCGCCCGACGTCGCCGCGCGCGCGCTCGGCTCGAGCGGGAACGGCGAGCGGCACGAGAACGAGGCCGCGCGCACGGTGTTCTACTTCCCGGGCTGCGGGTCGGAGCGGTACCAGTCGCACATCTCGATGGCCGCGCTGCACGTGCTGCTGAAGATGGGGACGCGCGTCATCCTGCCGCCGCCGTATCTCTGCTGCGGGTTCCCGGCGCACGTGAACGCGAAGACCGCCGAGCACTCGCGCCAGGTGCTGCGCGACACCATCCTCTTCAGCCAGATCCGGGAGATGTTCTCGTACCTCGAGTTCGACGGGTGCGTGATCACCTGCGGAACGTGCAAGGAGGGGCTCGACGCGATGGAGGCCGGCAAGCTCTTCGGCGGGCGGCTCCTCGACGTCACCGCGTACGCGGTGGAGCGGGGGCTGCGGGTCGACCCTTCGACTCCGGGCGGACGGGACGAGGGGGGCCTCCTCTACCACGCGCCCTGCCACGACTCGCTCGACGGCAAGGCGGAGCAGATCCTCGTGAAGCTCGGCGGCTTCGGCCCGATCGAGGCGGTCCCGCACTGCTGCTCCGAGGCGGGCACGCTCGCGCTCTCGCGGCCCGACATCACCGATGCGATGCTGCACCGCAAGCGCAGCGCGTTCGCCGAGGCACTCCATGACCGGCGCGGCGCGACCGTGCTGACGAACTGCCCGTCGTGCGTGAACGGGCTCGCCCGGAACCGCGCGGCGGGCATCGAGCCGAAGCACCTCGCCGTCGCGCTCGCCGAGAGGCTCTCCGGCCCGTCGTGGCTCGAGGTCTTCCGCGCCGAGGCGGCGAAGGCGCACGCGGTGAACTTCTAGCAGCGCCGCCGCGCACCCCCCACGAGGTAGACTCCGGGGAGGACGGGGGTGACGCGTGAACGAGGGGCTGCTCTTCGTGGTCGCCGGCGCGTGGCTGCTCTCGCCGGTCGTCTTCGCGGTCCTGCTCTCGGTGGAGGCCCGGCGGCGCCGCGAGCTCGGCGACGGACTCGGCGTGCTCGAGGCGAAGCTGGGGCGGCTCGAGAGGGCGGTCGCGACGCTCGCCGCGCAACGGCGCGAGGCGCCGAGCGAGGCCGCGACGTCCGCCGAGCTCGTGCGTCCTTCGACTTCGCCCGCCCTGAGCGTAGGGCCGGCCACGCCGGCCCGAAGTCGAAGGGCTCAGGACGAACGGACCGAGTCGGAGACGGTCGCAGGCAAGGCCGTTCACCCTGAGCGGAGCGCCGAGGCAGAGGCCTCGGCGCGGAGTCGAAGGGCCGCGTCGCCACAGGAGCAGCCGCTCGAGACGATCCTCCCGCGGCTGCCGCCCCTGCCGCCTGCGCCTCCCCCGCCGCCCGACGAGCCGTGGCGCTTCGACTGGGAGCGGCTCGTCGGCGTGAAGCTCTACTCCTGGCTCGCCGGCGTGGCGGTCGCCGTCGCAGCCGTCTCGTTCACGCGCTACTCCGTCGAGCACGGCTGGCTCGTGGCGCCCGTCCGGATGGCCATCGGCCTCGCGGTCGGGGTCGCGCTCCTCGCTGGCGCCGAGCTGCGCGTCGCCCGGAGCTACCGCGTCACCGCCCAGGCGCTCGCCGCGGGCGGCGCCGTCACGCTCTTCGCGACCTTCTGGGCCGCGCACGCGCTCTGGCACCTCGTCCCGGCGCTCGCGACGTTCGGACTCCTCGCGCTCGTGGCCGCGGTCGCCGTGCTCCTCGCGGTCCGCCGTGACGCGCTCGTCGTCGCGGTGCTCGGGCTCGCGGGCGGCTTCGCGACCCCGTGGCTCCTCTCCACCGGCGAGGACCGGCCGATCGGCCTTTTCTCGTACCTCCTCCTCCTGAACGTCGCTCTGTCGTGGGTCGCACGAAAGAAGCGCTGGCCGCTCCTCTCCGCGATCGCGCTCACGCTCACGGCGGTGTACCAGGCGGGCTGGGTCCTGAAGTTCCTCGACGCTCCCGGCGAGCTCCCGATCGCGGTCGGCGTCTTCCTCGTATTCGCCGCGCTCGGGTTCGTCGTGCTCGCCCTCGCGTCGCGGCGCGGGCTCCCGGTGCCGCCGCTCGCCCGCTGGACCGCCGCGCTCGGCGCGATCCCGCCCGTGCTCTTCGGCCTCTACGCGGTCTCTCAGCCGGCGCTTTGGGAACGCTGGCCGCTCCTCTTCGGCTTCGTCGCGCTCCTCGCCGCGGGCCTCGCGGCGGTCGCCACGTGGCAGGGGCCGGAGTGGCTGCACCTCCTCGGCGCGGGCGCCGCCGTTGCCACGATGATCGCCTTCGCCGCGGGGGCGCCCCCTGCCGTCGTCTGGCCCGGGCTCGGTCTCTACGTCCTCCTGCTCGCGGCGATCGCGCTCGCCGCGGCCCACCTCGCCTTGCGGCTCGGAAAGCCCTTCCGCGCCGAGGCGCGCTTCGCCGTCTTCGGTGCGCCGCTCCTCTTCGTCGTCCTCGCGATGCTGGCGGCGCGCGGCGCAGGCGCGGCGCCCTGGTCGTTCGCCGCGGTGGCCATCCTGCTCGTCGCGGGCTGCGGCCTCTCCGCGGCGCTCCGCGGCGATGGCCCGCTCGCGGCCGCGGCCGCGCTGCTCGCGACCGCGGCGCTCACCGCGCTGACGCGGGCGACGCCCTACGGCGACCAGGCCGGGGCGGCGCGCCAGCTCCCGATCTTGCTCGCGGCCCCCGGCCTCGGCCTCGTCGCGCTCGCGGTGCCGCTCCTCGCCCGGCGCAGAGGGCGCACGCTCCGGCTCCCCGTCGAGCGGGGGCCACCGCTCGAGGTATTCGCGCTCGGCGGCCACTTCGTCGTCATCGAGATGGCCGCGCGCGGCTTCTCGCCGCTCGAGGGCGCGGCGTTCCTCGGCGCGCTCGCGGTGCTCCAGCTCGCGCTCGTCGCGGACGCGCTGCGACGCCGTGCCGGCGCGGTGCTCCTCGCCGGCGCGGCGGGCGCGCTGCTCGCGGTCTGGGTCGCGGCGAGCCACGAGCTCGGGCCGACCCCCGCCGCGGCCGCGATCGCGACGATCGTCGCGACGACGCTCCTCGTCGCGTGGCGGCTCGGGAGCGACCGGCTCGCGCTCGCCGCGGGGCTCGCGGGCGCCGCCGCGATCCTCGGCGCGTCCCAGCTCGACTGGGCGGCGCGCGACGTGCTCGTCGCCGCCGCTCCGCCCTGGCTCCTCGCGCTCGGGTACGCGCTCGCGCGCGGCGCGCGCGGCCGGAGCGAGCGGCTCGCCTACGCCGGCGCGATCGTCGCGAGCGCCGCGTTCTTCCTCGCGGCGCGCGCGGCGCTCCTCGAGCTCGGCGCAGCGCCGTTCATCGGCGCGCTCCCGGTCGTGCAGGCGCTGCTGCTCGTGCCGCACCTCGTCCTGCTCGTGCGCGGGCGTGGACCGGGCGGCGCCGCGCCGCCGCGGGGAACGCTCGCGCTCGTCGCCGGGGCCGCGCTCGCCTTCGTCACGGTCGCGATCCCGCTTCAGCTCGACAAGCAGTGGATCTCGATCGGATGGGCGCTCGAGGCCGCGGCGCTCGCCTGGTTGTGGCGGAGGATCGCGCACCGCGGCCTCCTCCTCGCGTGCGCGGGGCTCCTCGGTGCCGTGCTCGTGCGGCTCGTGCTCAACCCCGAGATCCTCCATTACCACCCGAAGAGCGCGACGCCGATCTGGAACTGGTACCTGTACGCGTACCTCACCGCGGCGGCCGCGGCGTTCGTCGCGGCCCGGCTCCTCGCCGGCCGCGAGGACCGGCTCGGGCCGCGCTGGCCGCGCCTGTCGGGGCTCGCGGCCGCACAGGGGGCGATCCTCCTGTTCGCGCTCGTGAACATCGAGATCGCGGACTTCTTCTCGACGGGCCCGCGGCTCCGGCTCCGGATCGCCGACTTCTTCTCGAGCGGACCGAGCCTGGAGTTCCGCCTGTTCGCCGGGCTCGGGCAGGACCTCACCTACACGATCGCCTGGGCGCTCTTCGCGATCGGCCTCCTCGCCGCCGGCGTCGCGCTCGCGAGCCGGCCCGCGCGCGCGGCCGCGATCGCGCTCCTCTCCGCCACCGTCCTCAAGGCATTCCTGCACGACCTCGCGCGGCTCGAGGGGCTCTACCGCGTCGGCTCGTTCGTGGGCCTCGCGGTCAGCCTCGCGCTCGTGGCGGTGGTCCTGCAGCGCTTCGTGCTCCGGCCCGCCGAGGGCCGCACCGACGGGGAGGCCACGTGATCGCGTCCACGGTCGCCCTCGCGCTCGCCGTCGCGGCGGGCCCGGGCTTCGAGATCGTCCCCGGCGGCGCCGGTCGCAACTGGCTCGACGTCCCGGCCGCGCTCCTCTCCGCCTCGGCGCGGGGGGATCTCGCGGACCTCCGCCTGCGTGACGCGCAGGGGCGCGAGGTGCCGTACCTGCTCGTCACCCCGCCCGGCCCGGCCCCGCGCTGGGTCCAGGCGGCGCGGGTGCGCCCGATCCCCGTGCAGAAGGGGAAGGAGAGCGGCGCCGAGATCGACCTCGGCGCGGCGCGCGACGTCGCCGCCTTGCGGCTCGACGTGCCATCGGCGGCGAGCTTCATCCGCGCGCTGCGGGTCGAGGGCAGCGTCGACGGGGCGCGCTGGACGACCCTCGTCCCGGCGGCCTCGATCTACGCGCTCGAGCGCGACGGGTGCGCGCCGCCGGCGTGCGGTCCATGGCTCCGGAGCGACGAGGTCCACTTCGACCCCGCGACGGTGCGCCGGCTGCGCGTCGTCTTCGACGATCGCCGCGCGCCGCCCCTCCCGCCGCTCCGCGGCGCGCAGGCGCTCCTCGCCGAGGATGCCCCGCCGGAGGGCGGGCCGGCGGTGCCGCTGGCGCCGACGCGCCGCGAAGGCGAGCCCGGCGTCTCCCGCTTCACCGTCGTCCTCCCGGGCCCGCACCTGCCGGTGCGCGCGATCCGCCTCGACGTCGACGCGCGCCACCTCTTCCGCTCCGCGCGCGTGCTCGAGTCGCGACTCGAGGGCGGCCGGCTCGTGCCGCACGAGCTCGGCGCGGGGCAGCTCGTCCGCACCGAGCGGGACGGCGTCAGCGTGGCCGCGCTCCGCATCGAGATCGTCCGGCCCGAGGAGCAGGAGCTCGAGCTCGTCGTCGAGGACGGCGACGGCGCGCCGCTCCCCCTCCGCGGCGCGGTCGCGGAGCTCGCGGCGCTGCCGTGGGTCTTCTTCGAGAGCCCGGATGGCGCGCCGCTCATCGCGACCGCGGGGGACCCGGAGCTGCGCGCGCCGCGCTACGATCTCGAGGCGGTCCGGGCCGAGCTCGCGCGAGACCGCGCCGCGGGCCTGCGCGCCTCCTCGATGCTGCGCGTGGCCCGGCTCGGCGCCGCCCCGGCGCCGGCGGGTCCCCCGCCGCCTGAGCCAGTCGCCGGCGACGCCGCGCTCCCCGGCGCGTCGCTCGAGCCGGGCGCGTTCCGGATCGCCCGCACCGTCGCGCCCGCAGCGCCAGGGCTCACCGCCGTCCGGCTCGACGCCGCCGTGCTCGCCGAAAGCCCCGATCTCGCCGACCTCCGGCTCTCCGCGCCGGACGGGCGGCAGCTCCCGTATCTCGCCGAGTCGCGCCCGGAGCCGCTCGCGGTGCCGCTCGCCCCGTCGGCGCCGGTCGCCGGGACGTCCGCCTCGCGCCCCGGCGCGACGGTCCGCGCCCTGCCGCTCGCGTTCGGCTCCGCACCCGCCTCACGCCTCGTGCTCGAGACCTCCGCCCGCGTCTTCACTCGCACGGTCCGCGTATACGTCGAGCGCGGCGACGACCGGGGCGCCACGCACGCACCGGTCGGCGAGGCGACGTGGGCGCACGCCGATCCAGCGCGCGCCGCGCCACCGCTCACGATCGCGCTCCCGGCGGTGAGCGGCGAGCGGCTCCTCGTCGCGCTCGACGACGGCGACAACGCGCCGCTTCCGCTCGTGTCCGCGACGCTCCTCCTACCCGCGTGGCGCCTGCGCTTCTTCCACCCCGGCCCGGAGCTGCGTCTCCTGCAGGGCGCGAGCGGGCTCGCGCCGCCGCGCTACGACCTCGCCCTCCTCGCGCCGAGGCTCCGGGCGGCGCCGGCCCGCGAGGTGGCGCTCGGCCCGGCACCGAGCACGCGGCGCCGGCTCCCGAGCGCCCGGGCCGTCTTCTGGATCGTCCTCGGCGGCGCGGTCGTGGGGCTGCTCGCGCTCGTCGGCCGGCTCGTCGGGAAGGGCGGCTCGCCGCCGCCCGCGTCATAGCCGACGCATCAGCGCGCTCGCACGGGCGATCGGCGCCATCACCGCGAACGGCTCGACTTCGGCTACGGCTTTCCGCCCGCGAGCACGAGCGGGATCTCGACGTGCATCGTGTCCCCCTTGAACTTCGGGAACACCATGAGCCGCGCCGCGCTCTTCAGGCACGAGCCGAGCTCGGTCCCGTTCAGCGTCACGTCGTCGAGCGTCGGGTAGGTCACCGCGCCGTTGTCCTGGATGTTGAGGCGCAGCATCACGCGGCGGCCGTCGAGCTTGACCTCTCCGCTCTTGCCCGAGCCGAGGATGCAGCCCTCGAACGCCTTGCGCGTCGAGGAGAGGACCTTCTGGATCTGGTCCTGGCCGAGCCCTCCCTCCGCCTCGCCCATGTTCGCGGCCGCGACCTTCTCCGCCGCTCCCCGCTGGCGCTCGCGCTCCTTCGCGTCGCGCTCCTCGCGCACGCGTGCGTCGCGGGCCGCCTTCTCGCGCGCCTTCGCGTCGCGGTCCTCGCGCGCCTTCGCCTCGCGCGCCGACTTCTCTCGCTCGCGCGTCTCCTTCGCTTCACGGTCCCGCGCCGCCTTCTCGTCGTGCTCACGCTGGCGACGTTCGTCGCGCGCGCGCCGGTCGTCCTTCGCGCCCTTGGGGTCGGGCCTCGGAGCCGCGGCGACGGGCGCAGGCTGCGCCACCGGCGGCTCGGGCTGCGCGGCGGGCTGCTGCGGCGGCGACGGCACCGGCGCTGCGGGCGGCTGAGGCGCGGGTGCGGGTGCGGGTGCGGACGCCTGCACGGGTGCGGCCGCGAGCGGCTGCGTGGCGGCCGGGGCCTTCTTCCCGGAGAGGAGGACGTACGCGAGGATCCCGACGAGCACGAGGCCGCCCGCCCCGATGAGGATGACCGGCGTCGCGCTCGGCTCCTGCGACCGTTTCAGGATGACCGGGACCTTCGGCACCTTCGGCTGCGGAGGCGGTGACGCGAGCGGCTCCGGGGGCGGGGTCGTGAGCTCCTCGCGGAGGGGCGCGAACGGGTCGGGCGCCGGCGAGGTCGTGCCATAGCCGTCCGGCAACGAGGCGCGCGCGGCTGCGACGAACGGGTCCTCGTACTGCGCGGAGGACTCCTTCTGCGGCGAGTCGGCGAAGAGATCGACGTAGCCCGCCTCGCCCGTCTCCGCGAGCAGGTCCTGCGGCGCGCCCCCGGCCTTCGCCCCGGTGAGCGCGCCGTTCATCTCCGCGGTGGCGGCGGGGAGCTCGGGGGGAGACGACGGATACGCCGGCTCCGGCGCCGCGATCTCGAGCTGGACCTCGGGCGTCGCCTGCGGGTGGTCCGCGAGGCCGGAACCCTCGACGGCCGTGCTCGGCATCGCGGGAGGGCGCATCTCGGTCGTCGCCGTGGCGACCACGCCGGCGGAGGCCTTCACCACGATGAGATGGCCGCACGCCTTGCACTTGATCTTGTAGACCCTACCGGGCGCCGGTGTCTCGGCGGTGGCGTACTTCTTCCCGCACCGCTCGCAGGAGAATTTCACGAACCGGATCCTACATTTGCGGCGGACCGTGGCGCAAGAACGCGCTCGTCAAACGCTCGCGCGACGGCGGAGCGCCCCGCGCCGAAACCCGCCCGTGCGCTGGTCACCGGAGCTCGCGCAGGAGGACCCCGACGCCGGCGATCTCGCCCCTCACCCGGACCGGGAACCAGCTCGTCGCGAACCTGCGCCGCACCCCCGGCTCCGAGGGCGCTGCGCCCTCCATCGGCTGCTCCAGGGCTTGCCCGCTGTCGAGCGCGCTGCGGAAGGCGGAGACGATCTCGTCGGCCGGCGCCTGCGGGAGGATCTCGAGCGGCGTCCGGCCGACGTGCGCCGCCAGCGCGACGCCGTCCACGCGCGCGAAGTTCTCGTTCACCTTGACGAACCGCATCTCGCGATCGAGCAGCGCGAGGCCGACCGGCGCCGCGCCGCACATGCCCGCGACGAGCGCCGAGTCCCACTCGGCCTCGACGCGCGAGCGCGCCGCCTCCTCGAACAGCCGCGCCCGCTCGAGCGCCTGCGCGCAGGGCTGGGCCACGAGCCGGACGAAGGTCCTGTCGTCGGACTCGAGCCGGCGGGGCTCTGCGAAGATCGCGACGAGCGCGCCGAGGGACCTACCCGACGCGAGGAGCGGGACCACCGCCCAGGCGGCCTCCTCCTTCGCGGCGCGGTCCTGCTCGAGGTGCGGAAAGCGCTGCGCGATCTGCTCCGCGCTCTCGAGCCAGATCGCCTTGCCGGTCCGGACCACCTCCGCCGCCGGCGTCGGCGCGTCCACCGCGACGGCGACCCCGCGCACCGCGGCCGCGCGTCCGTGGCGCGCGAGCAGCGCGACGCGCTCGCCGCCCTCCTCGATGCCGTGGATCTCCGCGGCGCACGCGCCGAGCGCGCCGAGCGCGCGGAACGCGGCCGCGGCGACGTCGCGCACGGTCGTCGCGGACGAGAGCGCCGAGGTGGTGCTGAGGAGCTGCCGGAGCCGCTCCGCGAGCCGGCTCGAGGCGTCGAAGAGCCGCGCTCGCTCGACCGCGAGGGAGCACTGCCGCGCGACCGCGAGTACGAAGTTCCGCTCCTCCTCGTCGAACGCGCGCCGCTCCGGGAACTGCAGGCCGAGCGCGCCCCGCACCGCGCCCGAGGCGAGCGGGATCGCGGCCCAGGCGAGCGCGCGCACGCGGTCGGCCCCCGGTTCAAGCCGGGGGAAACGGGCGCCGATCTCCTCCCGGCTCGCGAGCCAGACCGGCGTGCCGGTGCGGTAGGCCTCTGCGATGGGGAGGGGGTCCTCAGAGAGCACCCGCCGCTGGCGCTGAACGAACTCGTCGGAGACGCCGAGCCCGTGCACGAGCTCGAGCTCGCCGGGCGCGCGCTCGACGTAGAGCATCACCGCGCTCGCGTCGACGAGGGCGAGGCCGCGCTCGAAGATGACGCGGAGGACCTCCTCCCGGGTCTGCGCTGCTGAGAGCTCCTCGGTGAGCCCCTGCAGGCGCTCGAGGCGCTCGAGCCGGACGCGCGCGGGGTCGCCCCGCAGCCTCTCGAGGAACGACGGCATGCGCGCGATGCTACCCCATCGGCGGGGGCGCCGGCGGCTCGCCCTCGGTGCGCCGCCGGGCGGGCGCCCGCCCGTCACTCGATCGCGCCATGCGTCGCGGAGGGTGCGGCGAGCTCCTGCATGACGACGGCCTTCACGTTCACGAACTCGCGGATGCCGTCGCGCGCGAGCTCGCGGCCGTACCCCGAGCGCTTCACGCCGCCGAACGGCAGGCGCGGGTCGGACGCCACCATCGCGTTGACGAAGGTGGCCCCCGCCTCGACGTCGTCGATGAAGCGCCGCCGCTCCACCTCGTCGTTCGTCCAGACCGACGAGCCGAGGCCGAACGGGACGTCGTTCGCCACCGCGATCGCCTCGTCGAGGTCCTTCACGCGGTAGAGCATGGCGACTGGTCCGAAGATCTCCTCGCGGTACGTGGGCGAGCTGCGCGGGATCCCGGCGAGCACCGTGGGCGGATAGTAGAAGCCCTTCCCGCCCTGCGGCTTGCCGCCTACGAGCAGGCGCGCGCCGTCCTTCACCGCCGCTTCCACCTGCTTCGTGAGCTTGTCGAGCTCCGCGGCGGTCGCGAGCGGTCCGACGTCCGTCGAGGGGTCCATCGGATCGCCGACGCGGAGCGCGCCCATCCGGCGGACGAACTCGCGCTCGAACCGATCGAAGACCCGATCGTGGACGATGAACCGCTTCGCGGCGATGCAGGACTGGCCGTTGTTGATGTTTCGGGCGGTCACCGCCGTCGGGATCGCTTGCTCGAGGTTCGCGGACGGCATCACCACGAACGGATCCGACCCGCCGAGCTCGAGCACCGTCTTCTTGATCACCTTCGCGGCGGCGGCGGCGACCGCGGCGCCGGCCCCCTCGCTGCCGGTGAGCGTCACCGCGACCACCCGGTCGTCCTCGATGATGCGCGCGACGCGCGACGAGCCGACGAGGAGCGTCTGGAAGCAGCCGTCGGGGAGGCCCGCTTGCCGGAAGACCTCCTCGATCGCGAGCGCGCACTGCGGGACGTTGGAGGCGTGCTTGAGCAGCCCGACGTTCCCGGCCATGAGGGCCGGCGCCGCGAACCGGAAGACCTGCCAGAAAGGAAAGTTCCAGGGCATCACCGCGAGGACCGGCCCGAGCGGCAGCGCGCGGACGAACGAGCGGGTGGCGCTCGCCTTCACCTCCTCGTCGGCGAGGAACCGCTCGGCGTTCTCCGCGTAGAAGCGGCAGGCCCAGGCGCACTTCTCGGCCTCCCCGACCGCGGACTTGAACGTCTTGCCCATCTCGAGCGTCATCGTCCGGCCCCAGTGCTCCTTGCGCTGCTCGAGCACGTCGGCGGCTCGGCCGAGGAGCGCGGCGCGCTCGGAGAACGAGCGGCGCCGCCACGAGCGGAAGGTCTGCGCGGCGCGGACGAGGCGGGCCTCGAGCTCCGCGTCGGAGAGCTCGTCGAAGCGACCGAGCACCTCGCCCGTCGCCGGGTTCACGGAGGACATGGTCGACATACCGTTCCGTTCCTTTCGTGTGCCGGAATTCGAAGGTAACCTGGGGTCGTGAACGCCATGACGGCCGCGGCGGCCGCGGCCGCGGCCGCCTGGGCGCTCCTCGTCGCCGCGAGCCCTCGCTGGTTCTTCCTCGCCGCCGCCCCGCTCTGCGCCGTCTGGATCACGATCTCGGCGCGCGCGGCGCCGCCCGGGCTCGGCCAACGGCTCCATCCGCGCACGGGCGACCTCGGGATCGGGATCACGCTCGCCGCCGTGCTGTACGCCGGCTCCAGGGTCGTCCTCGGGCTGGGCTGCGGCGGCCTCACCGACGCGCTCTGCACCCCGCTCGCGTCGATGTTCGCCCGCTTCGAGACGCGGGCGCTCCCGGCCGCGCTCGTGCTCGCCCTGCTCGTCGCGCCCGCCGAGGAGCTGTTCTGGCGCGGGCTCGTCCAGGAGCGACTCGTCGCGCGCCTCGGCCCCTGGCGCGGTGTCGCCCTCGCGACCGCGACGGCCACCGCCGTCTCGCTCGCGACGGGCGAGCCCTTCCTCGCCCTCGCCACCGCGCCGACGTACGCCGCGTGGGGCGTCGTCGCCGTCTGGCGCCGCAGCCTCGTCGCGCCGATCGTGTCGCACGCCGCGTGGACCCTGCTCGTCGCGGTGTTCGCGCCGCCCAGGTAGGCGCGCACTGCACCTGCACTGGACGAAGCCGCCGCTTGTCGACGGGCGTCCCCGGGGGGCGCGCGCACGCAGACGCGCAGCGAAGCCGGCCGGCGGCAGCGGCTCGTTCCAGCAGCGCGATGCGGTGTCGCGGGGCGCCATCCCGCAGCTCGTCACCGGTGCGTCAGCCTCGGCCCCACCGCCTGCACGAACCCCTCCTCGAGCGCGCGGAGCGCGCCGCGCAGGCCCGGTGACGGGTGGTCGTCCGCGAGCGCGCGGCGCGCCGCATCGTCGAACGGCACGAGCGCACGGCGCCCGATCCGCTCCCAGAAGGACGCGCCTTCCTGAGGCAGGAGATCGTGCTCGAGCCCCTGGACGAGCTCGCGTACGACTCGCCAGTCGGCGTCGGAGACGAGCTTCAGCCAGAGCGTCGAGACGCGCGGCGCCGGCAGCGGGGCGCGGATCGCGGGGAGCGATCGACCGCGGAGCGCGACGACGCGCTCCAGGATCTCCCGGACGGACAGCGTCTCCGGGCCGGGGAGGTCCGCGAACGCGCCGCCCACGCCGAGCGGCACGTCGACGGCGGCGACGAGCGCCGCCACGACGTCCTCGATCGCGACAGGGCAGCTGCGCGATCCCGCCCATGCAGGCAGGATCATCGCCGGGAGCCGGAGCGCGAGGTCGCGCACCACCCGCCACGAGGCGCTTCCCGCGCCGACGATCATCGACGCGCGCAGCTCGAGCGCCGGCACGCGCCCGGCGCGCAGGACCTCGCCCACCGCGAGGCGGCTCGCGAGGTGCTTCGAGGGCCGACCGCGCGGCCGGGCGCCGCCGAGGTAGACGATCCTCCCGACGCCCGCGCGCTCCGCCTCGCGCGCGAACGCCGCCGCGGTCCGCCGCTCCTCCTCGGCGTAGTCCTCGCGCGCGCTCGCCATCCCGTGCACGAGGAAGAGCGCCGCGGCGGCCCCATCGAGCGCCCGCGGCAGGTCCCCGGCGCGGGAGAGGTCCGCCTCGATCCACTCGACGCGGGCGGCCTGCCCGGGCCCGCGGCGGCGCGCCGTCGCGCGGACCGCGTGCCCGGCGGCGAGGAGCGCCGGCACGACGGCCCGCCCGACGAACCCCGTGGCGCCCGTGACGAGGATCGGACGTATGCGGCGCCGTGACATCCCAGGAGGATGGCGCGGCAGGGTCGCGGGCGCAGCCTCGCGCCGAGCGTCGGGCAGACGCCTGCCGTCAGCGAAGGGTCACACGTGATTCCGCAGCATGAGCTCCTTCGGATCCGGGTCGAGGTAGGTCTGGCCCGCGAGGTACTCGATCGCGCTTCGCCGCACGTGGTGGCGCAGCAGCGTGAGCGGCACGACGAGCGGGACGAGGCCGCACGCGAAGTCGGCGACGAGGTCGGCGAGCTCGGTCCGGTCCGCTGCCGGCAGGACGTCGCGGAAGTAGCCGAGCGTGTGCTGGAGCACGTTGGCGTGCCGGCCGCGCGTCGCGGGGACCTTCAGCGCATCCATGAAGCCGCGGCCGTAGGCGTCGACGGTCCGCGCGGTCGAGCCCTTCGAGAGCCCGCCGACGAGCGCGCCGAGCGTCCGATAGGCGGCGGGGCTGTGCGCCATGAGCGCGAGCTTGTGGGCGGTGTGGAATGCGACGAGGTCGCCGCGGCGCATCCCGCGTGCGACCGCCGCCTTCCAGCGCGCGTACGCGAAGATCCGCTCGACGAAGCTCTCGCGCAGCGCGGAGTGCTGGAGCCGTCCCTCCTCCTCGATCGGTAGGAGCGGGAGCCGCGCCGCGAGCACCCGGACGAACATGCCGACCCCGTCGCGGCGCGGGGTGCCGCCGCGCGCGGGGTGGACCCGCACGCGCTCGAGGCCGCAGGAGGGCGAGTCCCTCTTCGTCACGTATCCAGCGAGATCCAGCTCCTCGAGCTCGCGGACGCGCGCCTCGGCGAAGCGGAGCATCGCGTCGGTGTGGTCCTTCCCGCTGCGCTCGGCGACGAGGCGCGGCGCGGCGGCTGCGCCGACGAGCCGGATGGGCTCGCGCGGCACGCCCATGCCCACCTCGAGCTCCGGGCAGACCGGCACCCACTCGACGAATGGCGCGAGCACGTCCGCGACGAAGGCGTCGCGCTTGTGCTGTCCGTCGTAGCGGACCTTCCGGCCGAGGAGGCACGCCGAGACGCCGAGCCGGAGCTTCGTCCTCGCCATGAGGCGATGGTAGGCGAGCCCCCTTCCCGGCGCACGGGTTCGGCGCGCGAGATCCTGCGCCCGGGCTCAAGCCTCTCGCCGCGCGAGGAGCACCCCGGCCGCGATCCCTGCGGCGATGGCCACGAGCCCGCGGACGGGTGCCTTCCGGCGCGGGGCCGGAGCCGCCCGCGCGGGCTGGGTCGCGGGGAGCGGCTCGTCGACGGGCGCGGACGTCGCGACGGGCTGGAGGCCGACCTCGCTCCGCCGCTTCGCGCCCTGACGCTTTCCCTCGGGCGAGCGGTGCTCGATGAGGGCGTTCACCTCGGCGCCGACGAGCAGCACGAAGGACGAGATCCACATCCAGAGGAGGAGCACGATGACCCCGCCGAGGGAGCCGTACGTCTTGTCGTAGCTGCCGAAGTTCGAGACGTACTTCGAGAAGCCCCACGAGGCCATCACCCAGAGCACGACCCCGAGCACCGAGCCTGGCGTGATGAACCGGAAGGTCTGCTCGACGTCGGGGAGCACGTAGTAGAGCAGCGCCCAGAGCAACATCATGATGAGGCCGGCGACCGGGAGCCGGAGCCAGCCGATCGCCACCCCGGCGGGCCCGCCGACGACGTCGGCGAGCGGCGCGGTGGCGACGGCGACGAGCGCCGCGACGAGCGCGAGCACGCCCGACACGATCGTCATGGCGATCGCGGTCCCGCGCACCTTCCACCAGGGGCGCCCCTCCTTCACGTCGTAGCAGCGGTTCAGCGCTCCGACGACCGCCATCACGCCGCCCGACGCCGCCCAGATCGCGACAACGGCGCCGAACCCCAGCAGCGTCACGTTCTGCTGTCCCCCGAGCTGCTGCATCCACTCCCCCACGATCTGCGTCGCCGGCCCCGGCGCGACCTGGGCGAGCTCGTCGACGAGCGCCTGCGCCTGGTCGGGCTTGATGATCACGCTCGCGAGCGCGACGAGGAAGAGGAGGAACGGGAAGAGCGCGAGGATGCCGTAGAAGGTGACCGACGCGGCGAGGTCGGTGATCCCGTCCCTCGACATCTCGTCCTTGAGCCCGGTGAAGAACTCCTTCCAGCCCATCCCGTCGCCCGGCAGGCGCATGGTCCCCTCCAACCTCTGGGCGCTCGTCCGCGGCCCCCGAGAGGATGGGCATCGCGCCCGTTCGCGCGCACGGCACCGGACTCACCGCGAGAGGCTCGCGCCCACCGCGAGCAGCGCGCCGAACGCGACGTGCGCCGTGACGAGGACCGCGGCGGTGGACCAGCCGTAGTTCCGGCCCATGAACCCCGGAGGCTCGAGCCATCGCTCCGTCGTCGGGCCCGCGTACGGCCGGGCGACGCGCGGGTGGAACGCCGGGAGCGCCGGCAGCCCGACGGCGGCGACGAACAGCCCGTGGAGGAGCCCTACGAACGCACCGAGGTGGACCGTCGCCCGACCCGCGACCGCGAACACCGCGAAGTAGACGAGCGAGAAGATCCAGCCGTTCGCGAGGTGGACGACGATCCCGACGATCCGCGCGCGGTCCCGATCCGGCGTGAAGATCGAGCCGAGCAGGTACGGCAGGTTCATGCGCGTGAGGCCGAAGCCCTGCGCTCCCGCGAGCAGGACCGTGAGGACGACGGTCGCTCCGAGCCCCGAGATCGCCCAGACGAGCGCGTTCACGGTCGCGCCTCCGCCGGCCGCGAGGGCCCCCGCTCACGCTCGGCCCGCACGCGCCGGTCGAGCGTGAGCACCGCGTTCACGACGCCGACGTGGGTGAACGCCTGCGGGAAGTTTCCGAGCGCGGCGCCGCTGCGGGGGTCGATCTCCTCGGCGAACAGGCCGACGTCGTTCGCGCGTGCCAGGAGCCGCTCGAGCCACTCCACCGCCTCCTCGACCGAACCACCGCCCCGGGCGAGGTGCTCGACCGCCCAGGCCGAGCAGATCCCGAACGCACCCTCCCCCGCGCCACGGCTCGGCTCGTAACGGTAGAGGAGGCCTGGCGCCGGCGAGAGCCGCTCGCGGATCCGCCGCCACGTCCCACGCATCCGCGGCGAGGCGGGGTCGTCGTACCCATACCAGCCGAGCAGGAGCAGCGCGGAGTCCACCTCGTGCCCTCCGATCTCGGCGACCCAGCTGTCGAGGTGCGCGTCGAAGCCGCGCGCGTCGACGAGCCGGCGGATCGCGTCGCGCTCCCGGGCGAAGCGGGCCGCCGGGAGGCGCACGAGCGCGCCGCGCTCGTGCAGCTCGAGCAGGCGCGTCAGCGCCACCCAGCCGAGCACGAGCGAGTGGGTCCTGAGCCGCGGCGGCCCGCGCGGCTCCCAGATGCCGGCGTCGGGCGCGAGCCAGCGGTCGCACACCACCTTGCCGAACCCGCGCAGCATCGCCTGCATCTCGCGGTCGAGCCGGGCGCCGCGGCGGGCCGCCTGCGCGACCGCGTCCACCACCTCGCCGTAGACGTCGAGCTGGTGCTGCGTGGCGGCGGCGTTCCCTACGCGCACCGGCCGCGCACCCCCGTACCCTGCGAGGTGAGGCACGATTCGCTCCCCGTGCGGCGACCGTCCGTAGACGTCGTAGAGGACGCGGAGGTCGGGGCGCGTGAGCCGAGTCGTGTGGACGAGCCACGCCGTGAACGGGCCGGCCGCGTCGGTGCAGCCCGCCCCGTAGAGCGCGCGCACCGTGAGCGCGGCGTCGCGGAGCCAGCAGTAGCGGTAGTCCCAGTTGAGATCGCCGCCGGGCCGCTCGGGGAGCGAGGTCGTGGGCGCGGCGATGATGGCGCCGGTCGGCGGGTACGAGAGCAGCTCGAGCGCGAGGACACTCCGCACCACCTCGTCGCGCCAGGGCCCCTCGTAGCGGACGCGAGAGGAGATCTGGCGCCACTCCCGCGTCGTGCGGCGCAGCGAGTCCCATGCGCCGCCGAGCGGCGGGAGGACGGCCGGCGCCTCCTCGTCGTACGCGAGCGAGACGACCACCGCCTCCCCCTCCCGCAGGCGGGCTCGCCCGCGCGCGACGCCGTCCGCGCCGACCGCGAGCGGCGCGGTCGACCGGAGCGTCACGAGCTCGGTCGGGCGCTCGAGACGGAGGCCGAGCACGCCGCGGTCCTGCCAGCGCCGGCGAGCGGCGCCGTACCCGGGGCGGAGGTCCGCCTCGAGGACGACCTCCACCTCCCCTCCCGCGCACTCCGCGATCCGCAGCAGCTCGTGCTGCGGGAACGCGCGCCCGCGCAGCTCCTCCTCGCTCGCGAGCGCCATGAAGTCGACGACGCGGAGAACGCCCCCGGCCGTCTCGAACCGGGTCACGAGCACGTTCGTCCCGTCGAGATACGCGCGGTGCCCTTCGGCGCGCCCGGCGGGCGCGATGCGAAGGTACCCTCCGCGGGCGACGTCGAGAATGGCCGCGCAGAGGGAGGGCGAGTCGAAGCGCGGCCACGCGAGCCAGGTGACGGCGCCGGCGCGATCGACGAGGGCGGCGCTCCGCCCGTCGCCCACGACGGCGTGATCCTCGATCCGGGCGGGGGCAATCACCCCACTAGGATGCGCGCGCCCTCGCCGGCGTGACGCCCGGCCGCGGCGGCGAGGCCGCTCGGGCGCCCGCTCGCCGGCTCGTCAGCGTCTCCGGCCGCGCCCGCGCACCGTCTCGACGACGAACCAGACCGCGAACACGGCGAGCACCCACCCGAGCATTCGCGGCCGCCGCGCGACGATCGCGATCACCGCGGCGAGCAGGAGGGCGAGCGGCCAGCTGATCCGGAGCATGCGGGTCGGATGATAGGCGACCTCGACGCGCCGGGCGACTTCGGCGACCATCTCACGATGGCCCTGCCGTGGTGGCTCCCGTTCGGCGACGTCCCGGAGGTGCCCGCGCGCGGCCTCGCCTCCCAGCTCGGCGGCTCGCCGCCCCCCCAACTCGTCGACGTGCGGACCGCGGCGGAGTTCCGGCGCGGCCACGTCCACGGCGCGGTGAGCGTGCCGATCTCCGCGCTGCCGTCCCGCCTCCGCGCGCTCGGGCTCGAGCGCGACCGGGCCGTGGTCGCGATCTGCCTCACCGGGCATCGCTCGATCCCCGCCGTGCGGCTGCTTCGTCGGGCCGGCTACGACGCGGTCCAGCTCGCGGGCGGCATGCTCGCGTGGCGGGAGGCGGGATTCCCCGAGGAGCGGGGCTGACGGCGAGGACTAGCCGACGCGGTCCCACACGAACACGTCCGTCCGGTAGGCGAGCGCGAGCTCGTCCTGGCCCGCCGTGTCCGGGTGGGACGCGAGCAGCGCGCGCACCTCGGCGAGGACCGCCTCCCGCGCCGCGCCCTCCATCGTCGCGATGAAGCTGATGGAGGCGACCCGCTCGACCACGCCCGCCGGCGCGAGCGGGTGGACGTGCCGAAAGTGAGCCTCCTCGAGCGGCCGGAACAGATCCCGCGCCGCGTCGAACGCCGCGCGCCACTCGCCGCGCCGGTAGCGCGGCGTCGAGCCCTCGCGCCGGTTCACGATCTCCGAGAGCCTCGCGATCCAGTCGAGCTCGTCGTCGCGCTCGTTCCAGACGAGGCCGAGCCGGCCACCGCGGCGGAGGACGCGGTGGATCTCGCCGAGCGCGCGCCGCCCGTCGAACCAGTGGAACGCGGAGGCGGCGCAGGCCGCGTCGGCGGCGTGCGACCGGATCGGGAGCGCCTCGGCGAACGCCCGCACCGCGAGGATCCCCCCGGCGCCGGCGGCGAGGCGGATCATCGCGGCCGCGGGCTCGACGGCCACGACCGTTGCGCCGCGCGCGGCGGCGAGCCGCGAGAACCTCCCGGTGCCCGCGCCGACGTCGAGCAGCGTCCGCCCAGGGTGCAGGCCGAGGAGCCGGACGAGCAGGTCGACCGCCTCGCGCGGGTACTCCGGGCGCGACCGCTCGTACGTCTCCGCGACGGCCTCGAAGCCCCCGGCGGCGGCGTGCGGGCTCACGCCACGAACCTACTCCTCGGCGCGCGACCGCGCGACCTCCGGCGCGCCGCCGAGGTCGCCGGAAGCAACCGACGGTCGGCCGCATCGGCTACAATCCTCGTCGTGAAGCTCCGCCTCCCCTTCGACGCGCCGCTCCCCGAGCGCAGGGGGCCGCGTCTCGGCGTCCTCGTCATGCTGGCCGTGGGTGGGCTCGTGGCGCTGCTCGTCCCGATCGTCTTCGGGCTCGTGCTCTTCGGCATGCTCCGGGGCGGGTGAGCGCGATGTCAGGGTCGACGAGCCGCGGAACGCCGGACGCGACCGGCGCCGACCTGCGCGCGGGCGCGATCCTCGATGGCCGCTGGCGCATCGAGACGCTCCTCGGGACGGGCGGCATGGGTTCCGTCTACCGGGCGGAGCACGTCCACGTCGGACGCAAGGCCGCCGTGAAGGTGCTCCACCCCGACCTGTGCCGGAACCCACCCGAGCGCGAGCGGTTCCGGCGCGAGGCGCGCGTCGCGAGCCGCCTCCGGTCACCGCACGTCGTCGAGGTGCTCGACTTCGGCGAGGACGCAGGGGGCCGGCCGTACCTCGTGATGGAGCTGCTCGAGGGCGAACCGCTCCGCGCCGTGCTCGACCGCGAGGTGCGGCTCGCGCCGCCGCGGACGGTGCGCCTCCTCCGCCAGCTGCTCGACGGCCTCGCCGCCGCCCACGCCGAAGGGATCGTGCACCGGGACCTGAAGCCCGAGAACCTCTGGCTCTCCGGGAGCGGCCCGGACGAGCTCCTGCGGGTGCTCGACTTCGGGATCGCGAAATAATCCGACACGCGGGGCGACGTGACCCGGACGCAGGCGGGGCTCGTCGTCGGGACGCCGGAGTACCTCTCGCCCGAGCAGGCGGTGGGCGGCGAGGTGGACCGCCGCGCCGACCTGTACGCCGCCGGGATCCTCGCGTTCGTGATGCTGACGGGACGCCACCCGTTCGACACCTCCGACCTCCGCGGCCTCGTCGCGGCGCACGCCTTCGAGCGGGTGCCGAGCCTGTCATCGGTCTCCCCCGAGCTCGCCGCGTGGCCGCGGCTCGTGGACTTCGTCGGGCGCGCGACCGAGAAGGACCGCGCGCGCCGCGCCGGATCGGCGGCGGAGCTGCACGCGCTGCTCGAGGGCGCCGAGACGCCCGTCCGCCCCGCCACGACCGGCCGCCACGCGTTCCTCGCGCCCCTCCGCCACACGCCGCAGGCGGTCCGCGCGAGCTTCCTCGGGATCCCGTCGGCCGCGCTGCCATCCGCGGTGAACCTCACGCTCGTCCGGATCGAGATCGCGCCGTGGCCCGAGCGCGCCCCGGCGCTCGCGCCGGCCGCGCGCGCGCGGGCGCTCGCGGTGCACGACGCGCTCGTCCTGCCGCTCGTGCGTGCCTACGAGGGTCGCCGGCTCGCGTGCGAGGAGGGCGGCAGCCTCTTCGCGTTCCGCTCGCCCACCGACGCGGTGGAGTGCGCGGCGGCGGTGCAGGACGCAGCGACGCGCGCGCAGGCCCAGCCGTCGTGGACGACCGAGCTCGGCGTCGGAGTGCACCAGGGCGAGGTCCGCTTCGAGCGGGCCGGAGTGGCCGGGCCGCCGCTCGGGACGGCGCGCGCCGTCGCCGCGGCGGCCGCACCCGGCGAGGTCTGGCTCACGCGCGCCGTCTGGCTCACGATGTCGAGGAGCGAGGCGCCCTCGGAGGAGATGGGGCCGCGGGTGCTCGCGGGCGAGCCCGAGCCGCTCGTCCTCTACCGCGTCGCGCGCGCCCGGGGGGAGCTGCCTTACGGCGGACGACACCTCGAGCGCGCGGGCGGCGCGCGGCGCTCGCGCTTCCTCGAGCCGGTCCGGACGCCGCTCGCGTCGATTCAGATCGCCGGCGAGACCGAGGGGCGCGCCCGCGCCACCGCCCGCGTCGCGGCGGCGACGGCCGGCCTCCTCGCGGCGAGCGCGTTGCGCGCGTCGGCGACGACGGCTCGGCTCGTGCTCCGCGGGGCCGCGTTCATCGCGCGCGGCCGGAAGGACCCGCCGCCGCTGCTCGCGCGCGCGATCGCCGCGCTCGACGGGGCGCGCCGCTCCGCCGCGGAGCGCGCGCCGCAGCTCGCGCTCGCGCTGCGAAGGCCGCGGCCGCCGCGCGCCGGCTGAGCCGGCTGAGCCGGCGGACTCGGCCCACCTGCACCCTTGCGCGCCGCGCGGGGCCACCGTATCCGGTGGGGATGCGCATCCTCCACACGATGATCCGCGTCGGCGATCTCGAGCGGTCGCTCGCGTTCTACACGCAGGTGCTCGGGATGAAGCTCCTGCGCCGCACGGACTACCCCGACGGCCGCTTCACGCTCGCGTTCGTCGGGTTCGGGCCGGAGTCCGAGCAGGCCGTGCTCGAGCTCACGCACAACTGGGACACGCCGAGGTACGAGCTCGGCGCCGGGTTCGGCCACGTCGCGGTCGAGGTGGACGACGCCCACGCCGCCTGCGCCGAGATCAAGCGGCGCGGCGGGGTCGTGACGCGCGAGGCAGGGCCCATGAAGCACGGCTCGACGGTGATCGCGTTCGTCCAGGATCCGGACGGCTACAAGATCGAGCTGATCCAGCGGGGATCGCGGGGCGGGTAGCGGGGCTACTTCCGCCCCGCCGCCTCGATCTCCCGGATCCCGTCGCGGGCGAGATCGCCCGCGCCGCACGCGCCGTCCGCGCCGAAGAACCGCTTCACCCGCTCGACCGCGTCGGCGGGCGGCGGCTCCTTCTCGTCGAGGCGGCGGAGCGCGCGGAGCGCGTCGGGCGAGCGGGTGTCCCCAAGCGCGCGCGCCGCCATCCGGCGCCGGTCGCACTCCCACGCAGCCGCCTCGTCCTCGAGCGCGCCGAGCGCGTCACCGCTCCCGGCGACGACCGCGCGCGTCCACCACTGGTACGGCTCGCGCGCGCCGCCCTGACCCGCGGCCACGCGCGCCGCCGAGAGCCGCCCGCGCAGGTACAGCACCCTCGGCTCCTCCGCACCGCGCTCCGCCGCAAGCGTGTCGATCGCCGCCTGCGCGCCGGCGAGATCCCCGCGCGCGATCTGCCGCTCGATCGCGCGCGCCGCGAACCGCCAGCCGCCCAGGGCGAGCGCGACGAGGAGCACGACGAAGACGGCGCGCCGCAGCGGGAGCAACGCGGCGAGCTCCGCGATCCCGCGGGCGACGACGAAGAGCGGGCTCTCGCGTCGGCGGATGGCGCGCGCGAGAGTGGCGGGCTCCGGCGGCGGTACGCCGAGGACCCGCCCGAGGGCGCCGTTGCCGAACGGCGGCCCCTCCTCTCCCTCACGGGGCGGCGCCGGGCGCACGCGGAAGAGCCGGACTTCCTCCTCGATCCCCTTGAGACGCCGCGCGCCGAGATCATCCGCCTCGACCTGCGTCCGGTCCGCGACGAGCCGCACCGCCTCGGTGAACCAGATCTCGCCCGCCACGGCCTCGGCCTCGACCCGCGCAGCGAGGTTCACGGCCTCGCCGAACACGTCGTGCGGGATCGCGCCGCTCCCTACGAGCCGGACCTCGCCGAGCGAGAGGACGACCTTCACCTCGATCCGCTCCTCCGGCGGGACGCGACGGCCGAAGTCCCAGAGCCGATCCTGGATCGCCATCCCGCACAGGAGCGCGGAGGTCGGCGAGGCGAAGAGGACGAGGTAGGCGTCGCCGATAGTCTTCACGCGGCGGCCGCCGAAGGCGCGCACGACCGGCAGCACGAGCTCGTCCTGCAACGCGAGCATGCGGGCGTTCTCCTCGCGCGACTGGCGGCTCGTCGCGGCGGTGAAGCCCTTCATGTCGGTGAGCATCACCGCGACGTTCTCGGTGCGCATCCGCACGCGCCCGGCATCTCACGAGGGGCGCGACCGGTCAAGGCGCGAAAGCCCGCCGGCGCGCGCCGCCCGCGGCTAGGATCGACGTCATGTCCCCGCGCTTCGCCCCACGCCGTCCGCTCGGCCGCACCCGCTTCGTCGCCACTGCGCTCGGCGCGGGCGATCTCGCCGACCGGTCCGTCCCGAAGGAGCGCTGCATCGCGACGCTCCGCCGCGCGCTCGACGCCGGCGTGAACATCGTCGACACGGCCCCGATGTACGAGGACGGGTACTCCGAGGAGATCGTGGGCGAGGCGCTCCGCGGCCGGCGCGAATGCGTCCTCGTCGTGGACAAGATCGACCACCTCGATCGGCCGGTGGATGCGCAGCTCGAGGCGAGCCTCGAGCGACTCGGACTTCCCTCCCTCGACCTGCTCGTCTTCCACGCGGTCTCCGACCTCGCCGCGTGGACCCGGCTCGCCGCGCGCGGCGGCGCCATGGCCGCGGTCGGGGAGGAGATCGCGCGCGGGCGCGCGCGCTTCCGCGGGATCTCCTCGCACCACCCCGAGGTGCTCGACCTCGCGCTCGCCTCGGCGCTGTGCGACGTCGTCATGTTCCCGGTCGGCCCGCTGTGCGATCCGCGCTACGTCCTCGAGATCCTGCCGCGCGCCCGCGCGCTCGGCGTCGGGACCATCTGCTTCAAGACTTTCGGCGCGGGGAAGCTCGTCGGCGACACCGACGGGTACGGGCGCCCGCTCTCGTCGAGAGCGGGCAGCGCGCCGCCGTCCGGCGGCGAGGCATCGCCGGTGCTCCCGCGCCTCTCCGTCGAGGAGTGTGTCCGGTACACGCTCACCTGCGATCCCGACGTGACGCTCCTCGGGCTCTCCTCGCCGGACGAGCAGGACGCCGCGTTCGCGGCTGCCGCGGCGTTCCGGCCGATGGCGAGCGCTGAGATGGCCGAGACGCGCCGCCGCGCCGCGCGCGCCGCCGAGGACAAGGGGCCGGTGTGGTGGGACCCGCCGCGGTCCGCGCGCGCCTGATCCCGAGGAAGGTCACCGCCGCGCCGCTGCGCGGCCCGCCGCTCCCGCCGCCTCGTCGAGCCACGCCGCCGCCTCGCGCCAGAGGGTCGGCTCGAACCGCGCGCGAAAGAAGCCGAAGTGGCCGATGGAGCGCGCGCCCACGTCGGCGGGGCGCACGACGCGGACCGACGTTTGCGCGCGGGCGTAGTAGCCGAGGAGCGCCTCCACCGCCCGGAGCGGAGCGAAGGGATCGTCCGCGGCCGCGTACGACCGAATCGGCCCGGCGAACCGCGCGAAGCCGCGCCCGCCGCGCGCCACGGCATACGAGAAGACGTACTCTCGCCGCCGCCCCCACTCGGCCCACTCGCGCGCGACGCCCCCCGGTACGTCCTCGCCGCCGCCGAGCACCGCGGCCGGGAGCCGGTCGAGGAGTGGGACGAGGAGCGGGATGAGCACGTACCAGAGGGCGAGGATGCGAAGCCGGCCGAGGCCCGCCGGCCACAGCCGCCAGTGGCCGCTCTGGGCACCGACGAGGAGCGCCCCCGCGACGCGGCCATCGTCGAGGACGCCGAAGAGCTGCCCGCCGACGCTGTGGCCCACCCAGAGGATGGGCGCGCCGGGAGTCCGCGACGCGAGGAGGTCGAGGGCGCCGGCGAGGTCCTGCTCGCCCCAGTCGCGCAGCCTCGCGGGCGCAGGGAGCGGCGTCGCCCGCGAGCCGCCGATGCCGCGGTAGTCGAGCGTGAGCGCCGCCATCCCCTCGCGAGCGAGGAACGCCGCGAACGCCGCGTAGTAGCCGCGCGGCACGCCCATCGCGGGGGCGACGAGGACGGCCGCTCGGGGCGCGGCGTCTGGGAGGAAGAGGTCGCCCGCGAGCTCGACGCCGTCGCGCGCGCGGATGCGGAGGGGCTCTGGCATCGTCTGTCACATGGTGATCAGCACGATCGCGTCCGGACGCACGGACGGTCGGCAGGTCATGCGAGCGAGCGCCGGGTATCGCGCACCGTTCCCGCCCGAGGCATCCCATCCGGGCAGCGGCAGTCGCCGTGCGTCCGATCTAGCTTCCGCCGATGCTCGTGATCGCGCTCACCGTCATCGCCGCGACCGCCGTCACCGCGGCGCTCGCGACGCTTCACCGGCGCCGCGCCCGTCACGGGGTCGCGTTCGCGCCGCCGCTCGATCCGCTCCCGGCGGGGTTGAAGCACCTCGCGGCGACCGTGTCCGATCTCTCCGATCTCGGCGTCCACCTGAGCGCGGCACGCCAGGCGGCGGCTCGGAAGCCGCGGCTCGGCGTCCTCCTCGGGCTGCGGTAGCACCCTCCTCGGCTGCAGTTCGGGACGGCGGACGCAGGTCCCGCCGCGGGCTATCCTGCGCGGATGGGAAAGGCCCCCTCCACTTCCGCGACACGCCTCCTCCGGGAGAAGGGGGTCGCGTACACCGAGCACCTGTATCGGTACGAGGAGAAGGGAGGCACCCGGGTGTCGTCCCGCGAGCTCGGGGTCGACGAGCACGCGGTCGTGAAGACGCTCGTGATGGAGGACGACCGGGGCGCGCCCGTCGTCGTGCTCATGCACGGCGACCGGGAGGTCTCGACGAAGGCGCTCGCGCGCCAGCTCGGATGGCGCGAGATCCGGATCTGCAAGCCGGACGTCGCGAACCGCCACTCCGGCTACCAGGTCGGCGGCACGAGCCCGCTCGGGACGCGCAAGATCATGCCCGTCTGCATCGAGCGCTCGATCCTGGAGCTGCCGAGGATCTACGTGAACGGCGGATCCCGCGGCTTCCTCGTCGGCGTCGCACCGCGGGACCTCGTTCCGCTCCTCGCGCCGACGCTCGTGGACGTCGCGCTCGCGGAGTGAAGGGACGCACCGCCGCGCCGGCACGGAGCTCATTCGCTCGGGTCACCGGGTGGCCCCGCGCATCGACACCCGGGGGCGGTTCGTGGTCTCCTCTGCGCGACTCGAGGGAGGATCCGCGATGGGGCTCGCCGACTGGCTGCGCCTGTTCCGCACGCTCCACGAACGTGCCAAGAAGGGGGAGCTCGCCGGGACGGACGCGGACGACTACCGCGCCGGCTGCGACGAGCTCGCCCGCGCGCTCATTGCGGCGCAGCGGCTCACGCTCAAGCCCGGCGAGATGCCGCGCCACGCGCTCCGCGTCGCGCGCGCGCTCCAGGTGACGCTCGAGACGCCGCTGAGCAGCATCCGCGCGATGACGATCGACGTCTGCGTCGGCGGGTTCTCGGTCCTGCTCGCGAAGCCGCCCCCGCCGAACGAGGAGCAGACCGCGACCCTGCGGATCCCCGGCGGCGAGCCGACCGTCACGACCGTGCTCCCCGGCGAGACGAAGCAGCAGCCCGGGACGGTGCGCGTCTCCTTCACGTTCAAGAAGCTGCCGGATGACGCGAAGCAGCGCCTCGAGCTACTCGTCATCGACACCGCGCTCTCGCAGCTCGCCACCTGAGCGCGGGCGGCGGTCTCGCCGCTTCTCGTTCCACGTCTCCTTCCACGCCGCGACACCGCGGAGCTCCCCGCGCGCGGGAGGCGGGCGCTGCTACTGCCCGTCCTGCGCGTGGCACTTGTTGCAGAGGGCCTTCTGATAGGGCGCATAGGCGCTCGCGTCGCGGTCGTACATCGCGCCGCGCGTCTCCGCCTGCGTGCGGCCCTGCGCATTCGCGGGCAGCGCTGCGTCGCCGGTTGCGTCGATGCCGGGCCAGGCGCCACCCGCGGTCACGTAGCCGCTCGAGAGCGTCCGGTCGCGCATGTTCCAGCGCATCCCCGAGTCCCATCCCGACGCGTGGGCCCGGTGGCAGGAGAGGCACATCACGTTCTCCTGCCCGGTCGAGGGCCCCGCCGTCGCGGACCCATCGCTCGTCGCGTGCGCGGCGAGCGTGGCCCGGTCCGTCGTGCCCTCCTCGTAAGGAACGATCGACCAGTACGCGGTGGCCTGCAGCCCGCCGAGATTTCCGGTGGCGAGATAGCGGTCGTAGACGTCGAGCGCGCCCCCGAGCTTCTGGGCGCTCGCGGCCTGGTGCGAGAACGGGCTCGCGCCTGGCGCCGCGTCGCCGTGGATGCCGCCGTGGCAGTTGCGGCACCACTCCGACATGCCGGCGCCGTACGCGACGCGCACCTGCGCCGTGGCCTCTCCCCGGTTGTAGATGAGGGGCGAGAGCGCGACCGGCGGATCCGCGGAGAAGGGCGGAAGGCCCGCCGAGGCGGCGTAGCCGGACCCCGCGAGCAGGCGGTACGTCCCGACCGCGGCAGTGCCGGAGGGGATGACGAGGCCGGTGCCGCCGTAGGATCCCGACGCGACGATGGGCGCGCCGGTGGTCGTCGCGAACGCGCCCGCGCCCTGGCGGTACCGGCCGTGCGGATCGTGGCAGCTCGTGCACGAGAGCCGCGCGGACGGGAAGGTGCCGCCCGGCGCGGACAGGAACGTCGAGTCCGCGACGAGCGCGTAGTCGAGCGCCACGACGTTGTGCCCGTGCCGCTCGCCCGGGCTCGTCAACACGGCCGTCGCGCCCATCCAGCTCCACGCCTTCCGCAGCCAACCGAAGTCTCCGCCCGGGGTGTAGTTGCCGGGCGGTAGGCCCTGCGCCGGCGCGGGGGTGAGGACGTTCGCGCCGCCGGGGGAGAGGCTCGCGTGGCACGAGAGGCAGGTCGAGCTCGGATCGCTCGCCTGCAGCAGGTACTGGTTTCCGGTGAACTGCGGGCGGCCCTTCGCGCTCGCGAAGCCGCCGCTCGAGTTGTGCATCGTGTGGCAGCCGTCACAGGCGCCGACGCCGCCATCGTGGAACGCGAGCGCGCTGCCGCCGCCGAGCGCGAGCGCGAGCGCGAGGGCGGACCGGGCGGCGATCGTGGACCGGTGCGTTCTCAAAAGGATGGGTGCTCCGAGACTCCTTAACACGCGAGCCGGCGCGTTCTTGCCGCACCGGGTCGTTCGCGCCCCATGCGCCTTCGGCCACGATGGACGGCCCCGGCGCGCTGCCCGGAGTGCCGCGCCTCGAGACGCTTCCAGCCCAGGCCGGGTCGCATCACATCGCACACTCGGCAGCTGCAGATTGCGCATCTCCTCGCGACGCGATTGCAAACGTTGCGCGAATACATGGGTTTAGTGAATCCACCCAAGAGACCATTTACCTGGGTGTTTTGACGCACCCACACGGGCAGGCAGGCAAGCTTACGGTGAGCTCGCATCGCCGTCTCGCGATTCATCGGAATCGCGCGACACGACGCGCGATCGGAGACACGGGAGGGACCGGGGTCCCCCTGACCCGGGTTCGGCACCCCCCATGCACAAGACCTGCGGCGATGCGTCGCGCCGAGCACAAAGAGCTTGCGATCCGCCGGTACTTCGCGGCGGCCGTCGCAGTCGTTGCGCTCTCGGCGCCGCCGGCGCGCGCCCTCGAGCTCTCGTTCCTCTTCGCGCTCTCGGACGCGAACGGGCCGCTCCCCGTGAGCTGGGTGCGCCTCGCGCACGACGCGACCGCCCACGAGACGTTCGTCCTCGATCCGTCGGAGGGCATCGTCCGCGTCTTCAACAAGGCGGGGATGGAGACGTACAGCTTCGGCGACGATGCCGCGCTCGGCCCGGTGAATGACGTCGCGGTCCTCGAGGGCGGCGACCTCGTCCTCCTCACCTGGGCCGCCGGCAAAGCGGCGCTCATGCGCTGCAACTTCCGCGGCGAGCCGCTCCGCAGGATCGAGATCCGCGGCGCGCCCCCCGAGCTCGCCGCCTTCGTCCCCGACCGGATCCGCGAGGCAGGCGGGATCCTGTACCTCGCGAGCTCGCAGGCGATGCGCGCCGTCGCCGTCGCGCCGGACGGGACCTGGATCCGGACGTACGACGCGAGCGCCGTCGCCGAGGGGAAGCAGAAGGGTGACGCCGGCTTCACCGGCTTCGCCGCGGACGCTCACGGGAACGTCCTCTTCACCGTCGCCCCGCTCTTCCAGGCGTTCGTCCTCTCGCCCGATGGCACCCTCAGGTCCTTCGGCATGCGCGGCAGCTCACCCGGCAAGTTCAACGTCGTCGGCGGCATCGCCGCGGACGGCGACGGGAACCTCTACGTCACCGACGTCCTCCGCTCGGTGGTGATGGTCTTCGACCCCACCTTCGAGTTCCGGGGCGAGTTCGGCTACCGCGGCTACGGCCCGGGAAACCTCATCGCGCCGCGCGACCTCGTGGTCGGCGACGGCCAGGTCTTCGTCACGCAGTCCGCAGGACGCGGCGTCTCGGTCTTCCGCGTCGAGGCGTCAGTCGCAGCAGGAGTCGATCACCCGCAGTCGTAGTCGAACGGCAGTCCCCCAAGGCGCAGTCAACCCCCGACCCGTCCCCCCGGGTCACGCAAGAGAGGCAAGAACCAATGAAGTGGATGAAGCTCGCAACCGTGCTCGCGACGGCGCTCGCCTTCGGCCGCGCGTACGCGTTCCACGAGGGCGGCGTCGCGTACTGCGACGGCTGCCACTCGATGCACAACTCCCAGAGCAACGCGTCGATGTCGGGCGGCCGCAACACGACCCTCTCCGGCTGGAACGCGGCCGGGAAGGCCTCGACGACGACCTTCCAGGGCAACAAGTACCTGCTCCAGGGCTCGGACAACAGCTCGACGTGCCTCAACTGCCACGCGGCGAACGATACGGCCCCGACCAGCTACCACGTCATGACGTTCCCGGCCCCGACCGGCACGGCCGCTCCGATCGAGCGGACGCCGGGCGGCGACTTCGCCTGGGTGACGATGACCTTCCCTGCCGCGCCCTTGTTCGGGCGGCCCGGCTCCACGACCCCGATCGCCGGCGAGCGGCACGGCCACAACATCGTGGCGCAGGACTACGGCCTCCTCGCCGACACGAAGCTGACGGCGGCGCCCGGCGGCACCTACAAGAACACCGATCTCTCCTGCGCGAGCTGCCATGACCCGCACAGCCGCGCGCGCGTCGTCGACGCGAACGGCACGATCGCGACCTCCGAGCTCGGCAAGGCCGTGAAGCCGATCGGCACCTCCGGCTCTTACGGCGCGGTGGCGACGGCCGAGGAAGCGGTCGGCGTCTACCGGCTCCTCGCCTCGAAGACCTACACGCAGATGTCGGTCACGGGGATGACGCCGTTCGCGAGCGACCCGCCCGTCGCCGTCGCCCCGTCGGCCTACAACGCGTCCGAGGCCACGGCGGACGTCCGCGTGGCGTACGGCGCGGGCATGTCCGAGTGGTGCTCGAACTGCCACGTGAAGATCCACAACGACACCACGAACGCGGCCAACACCGCGCTCATCCACCCGGCGGGCAACAACGCGCTCCTCACGGCGGCGGCGAACGACCTCGCCGGCAACGCGGGCGGCACGACGATCGCGAACATCTACAACGCCTACGTGAAGTCGGGTGACCTCACCGGCGCGCAGAGCGCCTCGTACACCTCGCTCGTCCCCTACGAGGAGGGCACGAAGGTCATCGCCACCCTGTCCGCGCACAATACGGTGAAGACGGGTCCGTCGAGCGGCACGGAGAACGTGATGTGCCTCTCCTGCCACCGCGCTCACGCGAGCGGCTGGTCGAGCATGACCCGCTGGAACAACAAGAACGAGTTCCTCACGGTCGCGGGCGAGTTCCCCGGCATCGACGCGGTGGACGCCGAGGCGAAGGGCGGCCAGTACAACAACGGCATGACCCAGGGGCAGTACAAGGCCGCGATGTACGACCGCAGCCCGACGAGCTTCGCGTTCGCGCAGCGCTCGCTCTGCAACAAGTGCCACGCGAAGGACTAGCGGGCACCCGAGCAGACGCTTCGTCATGAGGAGGGGGGCCGCTCGAGCGGCCCCCCTCCTGCTCGTTTCATGCTGGCGCGCCTGGTCGACGCACCGTGCGGCGGGCTGATTCCGCTCCCGCCGGGTGTTCCTACGGGCGGTGATGACCCGCTGGCTCGCCGCCTCGCTCCTCGTTCCCCTCGCCGCGTGCCAGGCCCACCTGCGCGCGCCGGCAGGGCTGCGGTCGCTCGGAGACGAGGCGGAGGTGTTCGTGTACCTGCGCCCGCTGCCGCCCGAGGCCGAGCGCCTGTCGATCGAGGTCGCCGGGATCGCGGTGGTGGCGGTGGACGGCACGGAGATCCCGCTGCACCTTCGGCTCTCCACGGTGAAGCGATCGCAGCTCGCGGGCGAGCGCCTCTTCGCCGTCGGCCGCCTCCCACCAGGCCGCTACGAGGGGTTCGCCATCCGCTTCGCGAGCGCGGCGATCGCGGCGGAGGACGGACCGGCCGCGCTGCTCGTCTCGAAGGAGCCCTCGACCGCCGTCCTGTCGTGGTCCGCGGCGCGCGGGACCGCCACGGTCGTCGCCCTGTCGCTCGGGTACCCGCCGACGGTCGAGCGGACGTTCGGCTTCGAGCCGTCGCTCGCCGCCCTCATCCCCGCGCGACCCGTCCCGGACACGGCCGCGCTCTGCTCGAACGCCGGGATGGCGAGCCTCACGATCGCGGACCGCCGCACGCGCAACGTCGCGGCCGTCCTGCCCACCGGCGGGTCGCCCCGGGGTCTCGCGATCGACGCCGCGGGGCGACGCATCTACGTCGCGGCGTCGGACGAGGACGCCGTCCAGGTCTTCGACCTCGCCTCCGGCTCGCCGCTCGGGCGCGTGCGGCTTTCCCCCGGCGATCGCCCCTGGGATCTCGCCCTCGCGCCCGACGGCCGCACGCTCGTGGTCGCGAACGCCGGGTCGAGCACCGCGAGCTTCGTCGACGTCGCGAACCTCGCCGAGCTCCGCCGTGTGCCCACCGGCGAGACTCCGTCCTCGGTGCTCCTCGATCGCGGCGGCCGCCGCGCGTACGTCCTCGATCGCCGCGCGAACGCGGTGACCGTCCTCGACGTGGCGAACCGGGCCGTGGTCACGACGGTCCCCACGGATCCCGAGCCGCTCCACGCGGCCCTAGACGCGGCGGGGCGGCGGCTCTACGTCGTGCACGCCGGGTCGCCCTACATGACCGTGCTCGCGCTGCCGGACCTCGCGCCCTCGGCGCGCGTGTTCGTCGGGCTCGGCGCGTCCACGGTCCTCGTGGACTCGCGCACGGACCTCGTCTACGTCGGGCGGAGCGACGAGCGGCGGCTGCAGGTCTTCGACCCCTTCTCGCTCGCTCCGGTGAGCTTCGTCGACGTGCCCGCGCCGGTTGGCGTCATGGCGATCGACGACGCGGAGAACACGCTCTGGGCGCTCCTGCCCGAGGCGCGCGCCGTCGCGGTAGTTGATCTCACCACCCGCGAGACGCTCGCCGTCATCGACGTCGGCGACGCCCCCGCGGCGCTGGCCCTCACGCGGGCGAGGCCCTAAGGGCCCCGATGCGACGCATGGCGCGGTCCGTCACCGTCGCATGCGTGCTCGCGGGCGCCGCCGGCGCCCGCGCGGACGGTCTGTCGGGCGTCGTCGAGCCCGGCTTCTCGGCCACGCGCGTGTCGCGCACCGACGAGACGGGGCGCACGACGGAGCAGGACGTGACCGACGTGACCCAGCGATACGTGCTCTCCTTCGACCGGCTCCTCTACCCGAATCTCTCCTTCAGCGGGACGGGGCTCCTCTCGAAGGAGCTCACCTGGACGCGCGACGCCGCGGGGACCGAGACGCACGGCGACGACACCGCCGCGACGGTCTCGACGCGGCTGGGATTCGGGACGGGGCTCCTCGGCGGCTCCCTCTCGTACGACCGCCGACAGGACCTCGTCCCGGTCGAGGGCGGCCGCGCCTGGGCGCTCGGCCAGACCTGGACCGCGACGGCCGGGTGGCACCCGCTCGATCTCCCTGGGCTGGACCTGCGCCTGTCCCGCTCCGACGCGCGCGACCCGGGCCACCCCGGCGACGACGCGACGAGCTACGACGGCCAGCTGGCCGTGGGCTACACCGCGATCCGCGGCCTCGACCTCCGCTACACCCTCCGCGTCGACGAGGTCACCCGGCGGTCCACGACGACGACGGCCGTCGGCGAGGACGCGCGGGCGTCGTACCGCACCACCTTGTTCGACGGGCGCACGACGGCCTACGCGAGCGCCGGTGTGGCGAGCCTCTGGTCGAAGACGACGAGCTCGGATCCGAACGGCGACGTCGCGACGCAGAAGTTCCCGGTGGCGGGGCTCTCGCTCGTCGAGGACTTCCCCGCGGTGCCGGAGAACGATCTCCCGAGCGTGAACCCTGCCCTCGTGAACGGCGACGTCCGCTCGCCGGCCGCGGTGAACCTGGGGTTCTCCGTCGGGCCGGCGGACCGGCGCCCGCGCGACCTCGGGGCGCAGCTCCCGGACGAGGTCACCCGCGTGAGCCGCATCCGGATCTGGGTGGATCGCGCGCTGCCGCCCGCGATCTCCGGGGCGTTCCTCTGGGACGCTTACCGGAGCGACGACGGGCAGCACTGGAGCGTCGTGCCGCTCGCGGGCGCCGTGACCTTCGCGACGCTCGAGAACCACTTCGACGTGCCGATCGCCACCACCGCCGCGCGATACCTGAAGGTCGTGACGCGGCCGCTCGATCCCGCGGCCACGGTCGACCCGCGCTGGAGCGACGTCTGGGTGACGGAGCTGCAGCTGTTCGAGGTCGTCCCCGCCGCGCAGGTCCGGGGCGCCACCACCCGGGTGGTGGAGACGTTCAGCGGCAGCGCCCAGACGCGGCTCCTCTCGTCCCCGAACCTCTCGCACGACGTGTCGGTCTCGGTCACGCACCCGGGAGGCGACGCGCCGTCCACCTGGCTCCTCGTGAACGGGCTGTCCATCTCGCAGCGCGCGCGCCCGACGGTGACGCTCTCCGCGCGCGTCGCGCGGCAAGACTCCGACGCCGGGAACGGCCACGTGGGCGCGTTCCAGTGGAGCGGCACCGCGGTCCACCAGCCGCTGCCGACGCTCAGCGAGGGCCTCACCTACGGCGGGCAGCTGACCCAGGTGCGCGGGCGGCTCGATCTCTCGAACGCGGTCGGCGCGTACGGCCGGGCGGAGATCTACCCCGGCGTCGCCACCACCGCGAACGCGAGCTACGCCGTCACGACGTCGGACCCGGGCGCGACCTCGCGCACCGCGGCGGCCACCGCGGGCGTGTCGCTGGTGCCGAACCGGATGCTCACCCTCGCCGCGGACTACGGCGCCTCCGCGACGCGCTCGTCCGGCGGCGGCACCCCGGGCTCTGCGACGACCCGCCAGCGCGCCGAGGCGAGCGTGACGTTCGCGCCGGTCCCCGCGCTGTACGCGAGCGCGGGCGTCACGCGGGCGTTCGGGGACCGGAGCCCGACGACCCTCGCCCACTTCACCCTGAACCTCTCCCCGTTCGCCCAGGGGCAGCTCCTCGCGCGCGCCACCTACTCCGACACGATCGACACGGGCGCGGACGCGCGAACGCGACTCGTGTCGCCTTCGCTGAGGTGGGCGGTGCGCTCCGGCGTCTTCCTCGACGTCGCCTACGCCGACGTCCGGACCGAGGGCGCGGTCGAGGCGACCCGCATCCAGACGGCCTCGGCCAACCTGACGATCTCGCTGTGAGAGACATGAACGAGGAGCGCACGACATGAACGGACCCCGCCGCAGGCTCGCCACCTCCGCGCTCGTGGTCCTCCTCGCCCTCGCGGCGTGCCGCGGCTCCGCCGGGCGCCGCGGATACCAGGACGCGAACATGGACTTCGGCGCGATCCACACCGTCGCCGTCCTGCCGTTCACGAACCTCTCCCGCGAGTCCGCCGGCGCCGACCGCGTCCGCGAAGTCTTCTCGAACATGCTCCTCTCCACGGGCGCGGTGTACGTCCTCCCGCCGGGCGAGGTGATGCGCGGCGTGAACCGCGTCCAGATCGTCGATCCCCGCCAGCCGAGCGTCGAGGAGATCACGAAGCTCGGGGCGCTCCTCAAGGCGGATGCGGTGATCCGCGGCGTCCTGCGGGAGTACGGCGAGGTGCGCAGCGCGTCGGCGGCCGCGAACGTCGTCTCGATCTCGGTCGAGATGTACGAGACGTCCAGCGGGAAGGTCGTGTGGGCCGCGGCCTCCACGCGGGGCGGCATCGGCGTGTCGGACCGGCTGCTCGGGTCGGGCGGCGCGCCGATGAACGAGGTCACCGAGCGCGCGGTCGACGACCTCCTGGAGAAGCTCTTCCGGTGACCATGCGGACCGGGCTCCTGCTCGCCGCCGTCGTCGGCCCCCTGCTCGGCGCGTGCGCCGGCGCGGCGCCGCGCCCGACCGCGCGCCCGGTGCCGCCTCGGATCGCGCGCATCGCGCTGCTGCCGGTGGACAACGCGAGCGGCGGCTCCGCGCCGGCGAGGCCGCTCCAGGCCGCGGTGGAGGCGGCGCTGCGCGCGCGCGGCGTCGAGCTCGTCACGGGCGAGCCCGTGGACCGCTTCCTCGCGGCGCACCGGATGCGCTTCACGGGCGCGGTCCCCATCGAGCCGGCGGCCGCCGCGGCGGGCGAGCTCGGCGTCGACGCGCTCCTCGTCACCTCGCTCGAGCAGTACGTCGCCCTCGGCGTGCCGCGGATCGGCGTCGGGATGCGGCTCGTCTCGGCGGAGCCCCGGCCGCGGATCCTGTGGGCCGACGCGGCCGCGCTGGCGGGCGACGGTGCGCCGGGCCTGTTCGGCACGGGGCTCGTGCGCTCCATGCCGGTGCTCCAGCAGAGGGCCGTCGACGCCCTCGCGGATTCGCTGCGGCGGTGGCTCGCGACCGGCGCCGCCCCGCGGGGCTGTGCCCGCGAGGCCCGCTTCGCGCCCCGGATCCGCTACCGCTCCGACCTCCTCGAGGGCGAGGTCCGAACGGTTGCGGTGCTGCCCTTCGTGAACGAGACGCTGCGCCGGCGTGGCGGCGACGTCGTAGCGGACGCCTTCGTGCGCGGGCTCGCCGCGACCGGCCGGTTCGAGGTGGTCGAGCCAGGGCTCGTGCGCGACAGCCTGCTCGCCCGGCGCGTCGTGATGGAGGGCGGCGTCTCGCTCGACACCGCGCGCCTCGTGCTCGACGCCCTCGACTCCGATCTCGTCGTGGCGGGGTACGTCCGGGAGCTCGCCGAGGACATGGGCGGCGGGGTCCCGCCGCGCGTGGACTTCACCGCGCTCATGATCGACCGGCGCACCGAGGAGATCGTGTGGGAGGTCTCCTCGTACCACCAGGGCGACGACGGCGTGTGGGCGTTCGACCGCGGGCGCGTGCGCTCGGCCGGCGCGCTCGCCTGCCGGATGATCGCGAGCGCCTCCGAGCTCGCCGCGTGGGGGCCCTCCACCCGCGCCGGAGCGGCTGCGGCTGCGGCGGCGCGCGTGCCGCCCCGCAACTTCGCCGGCGCCCCCCGCGCCCCGGACGAGGTGCGATGACCTCGCACCGGGGAACCGGCCCACGGGGCCGCTGCAGGACCTTCGCCGCCGCGCGGGCGGAGCGCTCCCCCGCCCGTGGGCATTTGCGGGTCCGGGGCTTTGTTCGAAGGGGTTGGGAATCCGTCCGCCGGAGCGCGCCGCCTTCACCCGGCGCCGCCGCCGCGCGGCCGCACACGAGAGGACGCTCCACCATGGCTCGACCGCTGCTCGCTCTCCTCATCGCGCTCGCCGCCGTCCCGGCGGTCGCCGCGGGCGCGTCACCCGCCGCGGCGCCGGCGTCCACCGCGAGGAAGGGCGCGCCGAAGATCGCCGCGGCCTCGAAGCCGGCCACCTCCGCCGCGCCGGCGGCGGAGGCGCCCGCCGCGGCCCCGCAGCCCGTCGAGACGTTCGCGTTCCTCCGCCTTCCGCTCCTCTCCGACCGGTTCGCGGCCGTCCCCATCGGGATGGTGGACGGCGAGGCGATCACCCTCGCCCAGCTCAACGAGGCGCTCGCGGTGACGCACGGCGCGCACACCGAGGAGACCCATGCCGGCGGCCGCGACGTCGCCCCCATCCTCGAGCGGCTCGTGACGCTCCGGCTGTTCGTCGCCGAGGCGCGAGAGATGGGGCTCGACGAGCAGCCCGGCTTCCGGAAGACCGTCGCGGAGTTCAAGGAGCAGCAGCTCCGGCAGCTCTCGGAGTACCGCGCCACCCGCGACGTGCGCCCCGACGCCCTCGAGGTGGAGAAGCTCTACAAGTCGGCGAGCCGGGAGTGGAAGGTCCGCTCGCTCCTCTTCGAGAAGAAGGAGGACGCGGACGCGTTCCGCGCCGAGGTGGCCGCCGGCAAGGCGTTCGCGGACCTCGCGAAGGAGGCGCTCGCGAGCGGGCGCGCCACCGGCAACGAGGGCGCGGACTGGGTCGCGCGATCCGCGATGCTCCCGCAGGTGGCCGACGCGGTGTCGCGCATCGAGACCGCCCCTGCGTGCACCGACCCCGTCGCGGTGAAGGGCGGCCACGCCGTCGCGGCCGTCGAGGAGGTGCGATACCCCGACGATCCGAAGGCGCGGGCGGTGGCCGAGGCGTCGTCGGTCGAGCGCCAGCGCTCGGCGAAGCTCGCGAGATACCGCGCGGACCTCGAGAAGAAGTACGTCCACACCGAGAAGCTCTGGAAGGCGCTCGACTTCGAGGCGCCGAAGCCCGGCTTCGCGGCGCTCGCGAAGGACCGGCGCGCGGTCGCGACGCTGAAGGGCGGGAAGCCGGTGACGATCGCGGACGTCGCCGCGGAGATGCAGCACTGGTTCTTCCACGGCGTCGACGAGCCCATCAAGGAGAAGAAGCTCAACGCGGCGAAGGACGAGATCCTCCACAAGATCCTGACGCGCCGCCTCTTCCTGCATGCCGGCGCGCAGGGCGGGATCCCGGCCTCGCCCGAGTACCGGAAGGCGGTCTCCGAATACGAGGACTCGTTCCTCTTCGGCGCCTACGTGCAGGCCGTGGTCATGCCGGAGGTCAAGGTCTCGGAGGAGGCGGGGAAGGCCTACTACGAGCAGCACCGGAGCGAGTTCACCTACCCCGCCTTCTACAAGCTCGAGGCCCTCGGCTTCGCGAAGCCGCAGGCGGCGGATGCGGCGATGAAGAAGCTCACCGCGGGCACCGACTTCGGGTTCCTCCGGGCGAACGCCGAGGGGCAGCTGAAGCCGGACGAGCGCGCCGTCGCGCTCGACGGCCAGACGTTCAGCGCGAACACCCTCCCGCCCGAGCTCGTCCAGGCGCTCGCCGGCGCGAAGCGTGACGAGGTCCGCGCCGTCGCCACCGGCGGCCAGTCCTTCCTCGTGCGCGTCATCGAGGTCACGCCCGCGAAGGAGCAGCCCTACCTCGAGGCGCGCGCGGCGATCGGCAAGAAGCTCGCGGCCGAGGACCTGAACAGGGCCGTGAAGGACGTCGCGGCGAAGCTCCGCACGTCGCACCAGGTGTCGGTCTTCCTCGAGCGGATCGGGAATTAGCAGGCGCCGTCCCCGGAGGTCCAGCGTGTCGAACGGAACCGTGCGGTGGGGCATGAGGATCGCGGTCGTGGCCGCAGCGGTCGCGCTCGCCGCGCCCGCCGCTGCCGCGCCGGCCCGGCAGTTCAAGTCGAAGCAGTGCGTGGACTGCCACACGAAGCAGGCGCAGCGGTTCGCGTCGCTCAAGGTCGTCCACTCCGCCGTCCGGAAGAACGCCTGCGAGGACTGCCACCTGCGGCATGGCATGATCCAGAAGCTCGTGCTGAAGGAGCCCGGCAACGGGCTCTGCCTCAAGTGCCACCAGAAGCCGGCGCTCGGCCTCGACAAGAAGGTCGTCCACACGCCGGTCCGGAGCGGCGCCTGCGTGAAGTGCCACGACCCGCACGGCTCGAACGCCTCGCACATGCTGAAGGCGGAGGGCGCGGGCGCTTGCTACGAGTGCCACGCGCGCGCGGCCTTCGAGAAGAAGGTCGTCCACGCCCCGATGAAGCAGGGGTGCCAGGCCTGCCACGCGGCGCACGCCTCCGATCAGCCGGAGCTCCTCGTGGCGCAGGAGGGGAAGCTCTGCGCAAAGTGCCACGCGGCGACCGGCGCCCCGTTCAAGAAGGCGCACGAGGGGTATCCCGTCGAGGCGAAGGGCTGCACCGGGTGCCACGACGCCCACTCGTCGGATCGGCCGAAGCTCCTCAAGACCTCGGTCCACCCGCCCGTCGCCGAGGGCTCCTGCGACTCCTGCCATGCCGACGCGAAGAGCGCGAAGCCCTTCGCCGTCTCCGAGCAGGGCGGCGCGCTCTGCGCGAACTGCCACGAGGCGACGAAGCTCGACGGCGGCGGCAAGGTGAAGCACGCGCCGCTCGCCAAGGGCGAGTGCCTCGCCTGCCACGACCCGCACGCCTCGAACGGGAAGGCCCTCGCCCGCGCGCCGGGCAACGCGCTCTGCCTGTCGTGCCACAAGGACAAGGCCGCGCCCGTCCTCGTGCGGCACAAGGCGGTGGAGAGCGGCTGCGTCTCGTGCCACCAGCCGCACGCCGCGAACGAGAAGGGGCTGCTGAAGAAGGACGCGGCCACGCTCTGCGGCGCCTGCCACGCGAAGACGCTCGCGGCGAAGCCGAAGGTCGCCCACCCGCCGTTCGGCTGGGGCGAGTGCGGCGCATGCCACGACCCGCACGGCTCCGGGCTGCCCGCGTTGCTGAAGGGACGCGGCGACAAGATGTGCTTCACCTGCCACCAGGACTTCGAGGCGCGGGTGGGGCGGGCCTACGTGCACAAGCCGGTCGCGCAGGGGAACTGCGTGGCGTGCCACGCAGGGCACGGCTCGGATCAGCCGAAGCTGCTCAAGGCGGCGGGCGCGAAGCTCTGTCAGTCCTGCCACGCCGATCTCATGAAGGCGGCCGACGGCACGAACCACAAGCCGTTCTCGGAGGGACGCTGCCTCGACTGCCACGACCCGCACGCCTCGAACGTGAAGGGGCTGCTCGTCGGGGAGCAGAAGACGCTCTGCCTGAGGTGCCACTCGAAGCAGAAGAGCGAGCTCGCGGGCGCGAAGGTCGTCCACGGCGCGCTCGCCCAGGGGCAGTGCTCGGGGTGTCACAGCCCGCACAAGTCGAAGCTCAAGTCCCTCATGCTCGCGCAGGGACCCGATCTCTGCTTCACCTGCCACAAGGCGGTGAAGGACCGGATGGCGACCGGGAAGCAGCACCCGCCCGCGGACGACTGCCTCACGTGCCACCAGCCGCACACGTCGGCCGAGCCGAAGCTCGTCGCACAGCCGATGAAGGAGCTGTGCTGGCAGTGCCACGACGCGAAGGACGCGGCGTTCGGCGCCGCGCACCTCTCCATCGACCCGAAGGCGCTCACCTGCATGAAGTGCCACGACCCGCACGCCTCGACGGACCCCAAGCTCTTCAAGGACGTGCTCCACCCGCCGTTCGCCGCGCGCCACTGCGACGCCTGCCATCAGGCGAGCGCGAAGTGAGGAGGCCCACGTGATCACCTCGCTCGCCCTCGCCGTCCTCCTCGCAGCCGCTCCGGCGAAGCCCGCCGCTCCCGCGAAGCCCGCCGCGAGAGCGGCGTCGCAGGCTCCCGCCGTCAAGGTCGGCCCCGTCAAGGCGTCCTCCGCTGCGCCCGCGGAGGCGAACCCGCGCAAGCTCAAGCCCGGCGCGACCGGCAAGATCTGCCTGGAGTGCCACGCCGATTTCCAGGAGAAGCTCGACCGGAAGTTCGTCCACACGCCGGTCCGCGCGCAGCAGTGCACGGAGTGCCACAGCCCGCACGCCGCGAGCCACGGCAAGCTGCTGGCGGAGGAGCCGAGCCGGATCTGCGCGAGCTGCCACGGCGACGTCCAGCCGGCGCAGGCGAGGAGCACGCACCCGCCGGTCGCGAAGAGCAACTGCGTCGCGTGCCACGACCCTCACGGCTCGAGCGCGAAGAACAACCTCGTCAAGGAGGGCCGCGACCTGTGCGCGGGCTGCCACAAGCAGCTCGTCGCGCGCACCGTCGCCGCGAAGGTGAAGCACCGGCCCCTCGAGCAGGGCGGCTGCACCGTCTGCCACCAGCCCCACGGCTCCGCCACCGCCGGCACCCTCCTCGAGCGAGAGGTCCCCGACCTCTGCGCGCGCTGCCACAAGGTGGACCAGCCGATCTTCGCGAAGCAGCACGGAGGCTACCCCGTCGCGAAGGCGCGCTGCACGAGTTGCCACGACCCGCACGGCTCGAACGCGCGCGGGATGCTCTACGACCAGGTCCACCCGCCTGTCGCGAACGGCATGTGCGCGCGCTGCCACGAGGCGCCGCAGACCGTCGTCGCCGCCGCGTCGGGCGGAAGACCGGTGTTCAAGACGCGGCAGCAGGGCTCGGCCCTGTGCGCCGGCTGCCACTCCGAGAAGGTGAACGCGATGATGGCGCAGGGGCGCGTTCACCGGCCGCTCGTCGAGGGCCAGGGCTGCCTCACCTGCCACAACCCGCACGCGACGACGCAGCCGAAGCTCGTGAAGGCGAACCTCGTCTCGGTGTGCGGCACCTGCCACGCCGACACGATCGGCCGCCAGCAGCGCTCGCCGACGGCGCACGCCCCCGTGCGCGACGGCGACTGCGCGAAGTGCCACGACCCCCACGGCGGCAGCGCTCCGCTGCTGCTCAAGAAGGCCGATCCGATCGAGCTGTGCGGCACGTGCCACGACTGGCAGAAGCACTCCACCCACCCGGTCGGCGCCAAGTACAAGGACCCGCGCAACCCGAACCTGACCCTGCAGTGCCTCTCGTGCCACCGCGCGCACGGCACCGAGTACAAGCACCTCATGCCGTACGCGGCGACGACGGACCTGTGCACGAAGTGCCACGAGAAGTTCAAGAGGTGATCACGTGACGACCCGCTCGACTCGCACCGCCGCCGCGCTCGCGGCCCTGCTCGCCGCGGGCGGCGCGCGCGCCCAGTCCCTCGCGCTCAAGCCCGAGGTCGCGCTGTACCAGGACGCGAAGGAGTCGCCGCTCAAGGCCCCCGAGGGCGTCGCCTGCCGCGACGACGGCGCGGTGGTCGTCGCCGACAGCGGGAACGGCCGGCTGCTCCGCCTCACCTGGAAGGACGGCGTCCTCTCCGCCGCGACGGAGCTGAAGGTGGCACAGGTGACCGCGCCGTCGGACGTGCAGCTCGACGAGACGGGCGCCGGGTTCCTCGTCCTCGACCGCAAGGCGAAGCGGATCGCGCGGGTGGATCCGGCGGGCGCGTTCGCGAGCTGGCTCGACCCGAAGGGCGCCACGCGCGGCAGCGTGGTCCCGGTCGGCTTCGCGGTGGCGCCGGGCGGCGCCGTCGTCGTCCTCGACGCCGCGGGCAGCGCGGTCCTCGTGCTCGATCCGGACGGCGCGGTGCGGCGGCAGCTGCCGCTTCCGCGCGACGGCGCGGTCTTCACCGCGGTCGCGGTCGCGGCGAACGGGACCGTGTACGTGGTGGACGCGATCGCCGCGCGGATCTGGTCCGCGCCGAAGGACGCGACGGCGTTCAAGCCGTTCACCGAGTCGCTCAAGGGATACATGAACTTCCCCGCGCACCTCGTCACGACCGCGCGGGGGGTCGTCGCCGTGGACCAGAACGGCAGCGGCCTCGTCGTCGTCGGTCAGGACGGCAGCTACCTCGGCCGGCAGCTCGGAATGGGGTGGAGCGCGGGGTCGGTGTACTACCCCGGCCAGATCTGCGTCACCGGCGGCGGAGACGTCTTCGTGGCGGACCGCGGCAACAACCGGATCCAGGTGTTCTCGGCAGCGCGCTGATCGCCTGACCGCGCCGCCCGGCCGATCAGTAGACCGCGAGCAGCTCCACCTCGAACAGCAGCGTCGCGTTGGGCGGGATCTCGGGGGGCGCGCCCTTCGCGCCGTACCCGAGCTCGGGTGGGAGCGTCAGCTTCCGCTTCCCTCCGACCTTCATCCCGGCGACGCCGCGGTCCCACCCCTCGATCACCTCGCCGGCGCCGAGGCGGAACGAGAACGGCTGCGCGCCCACGGACGAGTCGAACTTCGTCCCGTCGGCGAGCCAGCCCGTGTAGTGCACCTCGACGGTCTTTCCGCGGACCGCCTCCGGGCCCTTCCCCTTCACGAGATCCTCGATCTTCGGCTTCGCCATCGGGTCCTCCTCGCGCGCGCCGTATCCTACACCGCGGCGACGCTCGCGCGCGCTGGCGCTGTCCGCCGGGGCGCGCTAGAAGAGCGCCCGCGAGGACGACATGCTCGAGCACAACAGCTACTTCGAGGGGAAGGTCCAGTCGGTCGGCTTCGAGCGGAACGGCCGCAAGGCCACCGCCGGGGTCATCGACGCAGGCGAGTTTCACTTCAACACCGCCGCGGCGGAGCGGATGACGGTCGTGTCGGGAGAGCTCGTCGCGCGGCTTCCCGGCGAGGCGTCGTGGCGCGTCTTCCCCGCCGGAACGACGTTCGAGGTGCCGGCGAAGAGCGGGTTCGACGTGAAGGCGTCGGCGCCGTCCGCGTACCTCTGCGAGTTCCTCTAGGCGGCGCCGTCGCCGTGGACCTCGACGCGCTGCTCGCGCGCGATCCCGCCTGGCGGCCGTCGCAGGCGGAGGCCGGGTCGTGGCTCGCGCTCGCGGGTGCGCCGGACGCGCCGGACGCGCTCCGGTGCGAGGTCCGCTGGTGGCGCGCGCGCGACGCGGCGGCGCGCGGCGCGTGGGACGACGTGAGCGCGCTCGCGGACGCCGGCCTCGCCGAACCCTTCTCCGAGCGGGAAGCCGTCCGGCTCGCGCTCCTCCACTGCCTCTCCGGGAGCCTCGAGGAGGCGGAGCACGTGATCGCACAGGCGGTCCAGACCTCGAGCGACGAGGGGCTGCCGCGCCGGTTCGCCGCGCTGTGCGAGCGCGAGGGGCTCCCGGGGGCGGCGGCGCGGTTCCGGTAGTCCCCTCGGGTTCCAGGCAGCAGGCGCCCGCCTATCCGTCGTACCGGACGTTCATCCGTCGTCCGCTTGACGGGACTGGTTTCCGTTATCTAGGATGCTCTCTCCATGGCCGGCTCCGCGCCCACCCCGCCGCTCCTTCCCCTCTTCGTGAAGCTCGCCGGCCGCGACGTGGTCGTCGTGGGCGGCGGCGCGATGGCGTCGATCCGCGTCCGCCAGCTCGCCGAGGCGGGCGCGCGCCTGACGGTCGTCGCGCCGGAGGTGCGCGAGGAGATCGCGGCGCTCGCCGCGGTCGTGCTCCGCCGGCCGTTCCGCCCGTCCGACCTCGACTCCGCGTGGTACGCGGTGGCGGCGGCGCCGGGCCCGGTGAACCGCGAGGTCGCGGCCGCCGCGGAGGAGCGGCGGATCCTCGTGAACGCGGTCGACGATCCGGACGCCGCGACCGTCTACACGGGCGGAGTCGTCCGGCGCGGCGACGTCGCGGTCGCGATCTCGACCGGCGGCCGTGCGCCGGCGCTCGCGGGGCTCCTGCGCGAGGCGATCGACGCGATCCTTCCTCGCGACCTCGCGACCTGGGTCGCGGCGGCTGAGCGGGAGCGGCCGGCCTGGAAGCGCGATCGCGTCCCGCTCGCGACGCGCCGCCCCCTCCTGCTCCGCAAGCTCGACGCGCTCTACGAGAGCGACGCGCCCGGCGACGGCGAGCTCCCTCCCCCTCCCGGGCTCGTCTCGATCGTCGGCGCGGGCCCGGGCGACCCTGGCCTCCTCACCCGCCGCGCGGCGAGCCGCCTCGCCCACGCCGACCTCGTGCTCTACGACGCGCTCCTCGACGCGGAGGTGCTCCGGCTCGCGCCGCGGGCGCACTGCTTCTACGTGGGAAAGCGCGCGGGCCGCCCGTCCGTCTCGCAGCGCGCGATCGAGCGGCTCCTGGTTCGCGGCGCGCGCCGCGGCCAGCGCGTCGTGCGCCTCAAGTGCGGCGATCCCTTCGTGCTCGGCCGCGGCGGCGAGGAGGCCCTCGCGCTGGCCGCCGCAGGCGTGCCGTTCGAGGTGGTCCCCGGCGTCTCGTCCGCGCTCGCCGCGCCCGCGCTCGCCGGGATCCCCCTCACCCACCGCGGCCTCTCCGCCGGGTTCGCCGTCGTCTCCGGCCACGCGCAGGAGGCCTACGGCCCGGTGCTGGACGGGCTTCCGCCCGGCGCGGCGACGGTCGTCGTGCTCATGGGGCTCGCCCGGCGCGCCGAGATCGCCGAGCGGCTCGCCGCGCGCGGCTGGGATCCCGAGACGCCCGCCGCGGTCGTGCTCGGCGCGTCGAGCGCGGCCGCCGCCGTCTGGCGCGGCGCACTCCGCGACCTCGGCGCGGCGCCGCTCCCTGCCGACCGCGCTCACCTCCCGGGGGTCCTCGTCATCGGCGCGGTCGCCGCCCTCGCGCTGAACGACGCCGCCGCGCCTGCCATACCCGCCGCCCGTCCGGGCGGCGCTTGATCGGAGACGACATGCCCCCCGTGAACCCCCTGCACCCCGGCCGCGGCCGAGCGAGCTTCGCCGAGGCGCGCGAGATCGACGAGTTCGTGGAGACGCTGCGCCGCTTCGAGCAGGGCGGCCTCGACGCCGAGGCGTGGCGCGCGTTCCGCGTCGTCCGAGGCGCCTACTCGCAGCGGCAGGACGGCGCTTACATGCTGCGCGCAAAGCTCCCGCAGGGGATCGCGACGGCGGCCCAGCTGCGCGCCCTCGCGGACGTCGCGGCCCGCCACTCCCGCGGCTTCGGCCACGTGACGACGCGGCAGAACTTCCAGCTCCACTTCCTCACGCCCGCCGACCTCGCGCCGGCGCTCCGCCGCCTGGCCGAGGCGGGCGTCACCACCGCGGGGGCAGGCGGGAACGCGGTCCGGAACGTGACGGCCTGCCCGCTCGCCGGGGTCGCCCTGGGTGAGGTCTTCGATCCGACACCGTACGCGGAGGCGCTGACGCGCCACTTCCTCCGCCACCCGCTCGCGTCGGCGCTCCCGCGCAAGTTCAAGATCGCCCTCGAGGGGTGCGCCGAGGACCACGTCGGCGCCGCCATCCAGGATCTCGGGCTGCGCGCGGTCCTCCGCACCGAGGGCGGTCGCCCCCGTCGCGGCTTCGCCGTCACCGTCGCAGGCGGGACCTCCACGGCCTGCACGGCGGCTGCGCCGTTCATCGAGTTCCTGCCCGCGGGCGACGTCCTCGCGCTCGCCGAGGCGATGGTCCGGGTCTTCCACGCGCGCGGCGACCGGAAGAACAAGCAGCGGAACCGGCTCAAGTTCCTCGTCCGCGATCTCGGGCTCGAGCCGTTCCGGGCGCTCGTCGAGGCGGAGCTCGCCGCGGTGCGCGCCGCAGGGGCGCCGGCGCTGCCCTTCGATCCCGAGTCGCCGCCGGCGGAGGGGCCGCCCGAGCTCGCGCGCCCGGCTCCGCCGTCACCGGAGGTTCTCGCCGCCCGCGCGCGCGCCGCGCCGCCGCGCGGCCCGGGCGAGCCGCCCGAGGTCGAGGTCGATCTCGCGCCGACCGCCGCCGCGCTCGAGCGCTTCCGCCTCGCGAACGTGACGGCTCAGCGGCAGGCTGGGTACTCCGTCGTGACGATCGCGCCGCCGCAGGGCGAGCTCACCACGCCGCAGCTCGAGGCGCTCGCCGATCTCGCGCTCGCCTATGGTGAGGGCGCGGTCCGGCTCGCGAGCGAGGGGCGACTCCACCTGCGCTGGGTCGCCGACGCGGACGTCGCGCCGCTCCACGCGCGGCTCGCGGCAGCCGGGCTCTCCCGGGACGGCGCCGGCTCCGCGGCGGACGTCGTCGCCTGCCCCGGCGCGGCGGCGTGCCGCCTAGCGGTCACGCGCACGCGCGACGTCGCGCGGCTCATCGGAGAGGCGGTCCGCGCGCAGGTCGGCGTGGCCGGTCTCGCGGCGCCGCTCGCCGTCCACGTCTCGGGCTGCCCGAACGGCTGCTCGCGCCACCACGTCGCCGCAATCGGGCTGCAGGGGAGCGCGAGGCGGGTGGACGGCCGGGCGGTCCCGCAGTACCTCGTGCTCCTCGGCGGCGGGACGTCCGCCGGCGAGGCCCGCTTCGGCGTCGCCGCGGCGAAGGTGCCGGCGCGGCGGATCCCCGACGCCGTCGCGCAGCTCACCGCGCTCTACCTCGCCGAGCGCGGTGCAGGGGAGGCGGCGGGGCCATTCTTCGCGCGGCGTCTCGACCGGGCGCGCGAGCTGCTCGCGCCGCTCGACGAGCTCCGGCCCGAGGAGGCCCGGGCGGACGACTTCGTCGAGCCCGGCGCCTCGGAGCCCTTCCGCCCCGCGACCCAGGAGGGCGAATGCGCCGCCTGAACGGCGCCTCATCCGCTTGACAGGACATACCTCCGCTGAATAGGATTTCGTCCGTCCTAACGGAGGCAGTTCCAGCAGCGCAGGTCCGTGGCGATTTGCAGGCTATTGCGGCCGGCTCGTCCTCCTCGCGCATCGACCCGGAGCTCCGCGAGGTCGCGGCGCTCGCCCAAGCGGCACGCTAGAAGAAGGATCGAACATGCCCGTCACCCTCAGGCTCCCCACCGTGCTCGCCAAGGCCGCCGGTGGCCAGACCGTCCACCAGGCGAAGGGCGCGACCGTCGGCGACGTCGTCCAGGACGTCTCCGCCCGCTTCCCCGAGCTCGCGCCGCGGCTGCGCGACGCGAAGGGCGAGCCGTACCCGTACGTCATCTTCTACCTGGACGACGAGGACATCCGCTTCCAGAAGGGCTTCCAGACCCCGGTCGCCGACGGCGCGGAGATCGTCGTCGTCCCCGCCATCGCGGGAGGGTGAGCGCCATGCCGATCGGGCGTCCCACCGCGGCGCTCCCGCCGCTCTCGCAGCAGGAGATCCTGCGCTACAGCCGCCACCTCATCATCCCGGAGGTCGGGGTAGAGGGACAGCGGCGCCTCAAGGACGCGCGCGTCCTCATGGTCGGCGCCGGCGGGCTCGGCTCTCCCATCGGGCTCTACCTCGCCGCCGCGGGTGTCGGCCGGCTCGGCATCGTCGAGTTCGACACCGTCGACGAGACGAACCTCCAGCGGCAGATCCTCCACGGCACGAAAGACGTGGGCCGCAAGAAGGTCGAGTCCGCGCGGGACCGGATCCGCGACGTGAACCCGAACGTCGAGGTCGTGGCGCACGAGACGCGGCTCACGTCGGAGAACGCGCTCGACATCGTCCGCCAGTACGACCTCGTCGTGGACGGCACCGACAACTTCGCGACGCGCTACCTCGTCAACGACGCCTGCGTGCTGCTCGGCAAGCCGAACGTCTACGGCTCGATCTTCCGCTTCGAGGGTCAGTCGACGATCTTCTGCACGAAGGACGGGCCCTGCTACAGATGCCTCTACCCGCAGCCGCCGCCGCCCGGGCTCGTCCCGTCCTGCGCGGAGGGCGGCGTGCTCGGCATCCTCCCCGGGCTCGTCGGCGTCATCCAGGCGACCGAGACGGTGAAGCTCGTCACCGGCATCGGCGAGCCGCTCGTGGGGCGCCTGCTGCTCGTGGACGCGCTCGCGATGCAGTTCCGCACCGTGAAGCTCCGCAAGGACCCCCGCTGCCCCGCCTGCGGTACGCGCGAGCTCCAGTCGCTCGTGGACTACGAGCAGTTCTGCGGGATCCGGGGGGTCGAGGACGACGTGACCGACGTCCCGACGCTCACGCCGGGCGATCTCGCGGCGCGCCTCGCGCGCGGCGACGCGCTCGACCTCGTCGACGTGCGCGAGCCCCACGAGTGGGACATCTGCCGGATCGAGGGGGCGCGCCTCGCGCCGCTCTCGTCCTTCGCGGAGGCGCTGCGCACGCTCGACAGCGCGCGCGACGTCGTCCTCTACTGTCGCTCCGGCGTGCGGAGCGCGAAGGCGCTCCGACAGCTGCAGACGGCCGGGTTCAAGCGCGTCTGGAACCTCGCGGGCGGGATCCTGCGCTGGAGCGAGGACGTCGACCCGTCCATCCCGAAGTATTGATGGCGAACTGAGCCGCTCGATGGACCGCCCCGGCCACGCGCCCGCGCCCCCTGCCGTCGCGATGGGGCCGCGCCGTCCGCGCGCGGCCCCGCCGCTCGACTCTATCCTCGAGGCGGTCGGCGGCACGCCGATCGTGCGGCTCGGTCGCGTCATCCCGGCTGGGGCCGCCGCGATCTACGCGAAGCTCGAGTCGTTCAACCCCGGCGGCTCGGTGAAGGACCGGATCGCGCTCGCGATGATCGAGGCGGCCGAGCGCGAGGGCCGGCTCGCGCCGGGCGGTCGGCTCGTCGAGCCCACGACGGGCAACACCGGCGTCGGGCTCGCCCTCGTCTGCGCGGTGAAGGGATACCGGCTCACGCTCGTGCTGCCGGACTCTACGGCGCTCGAGCACCTGCAGGCGCTCGAGGCCTATGGCGCCGAGATCGTGCTCACGCGCGCGGAGGAGGGGCTCTCCGCCTCCGTCGCGCGGGCGCTGGAGCTCGCCCGCCGCGACGGCGCGCTCGTCCTCGACCAGTTCGCGAACCCGGCGAACCCCGACGCGCACCGCCGTGGCACCGGACCCGAGCTCGTCCAGGCGCTCCGGGGCGCGGGCGCCCTCCCCGACGCGTTCGTCGCCGGCGTCGGCACGGGCGGCACGCTCTCCGGCGTCGCGCCGGTGCTGCGCCATGCCCGCCCGGGCGTGCTCGTCGTGGCGGTCGAGCCGGAGGCCTGCGCCGTCCTCTCGGGCGGCCGTGCCGGCCCGACGCGCATCCAGGGGCTCGGGGCGGGGTTCGTGCCGGCGGTGCTCGACCGCGGCGCCTACGACCGCGTCGTGACGGTGTCGGACGAGGAGGCGTGGGCGATGAAGGCGCGGCTCGCGCGCGAGGAGGGGCTCCTCGTCGGGATCTCGAGCGGCGCCGCGGTCGCGGCCGCGGTCCGCGTCGCGCGCGAGCTCGGCGACGGAAAGGTCGTCGCGACCGTGCTCGGCGACACCGGCGAGCGCTACTTCTCGATGGAGGAGTGGTTCGGCCCCGGCGCGGACGCCCCGGCGCGGAAGGGGACGCCGTGACGCCGCTCCCGCCGCGCCACGGCCAGGTGCCGGTCGACTCCGTCGCGCGGCTCGTCGGCTCGACCCCGCTCGTCCGTCTCCGCCGGATCGGCGCGGACCTGCCCGGGATCCAGCTCCACGCGAAGTGCGAGTTCGCGAATCCGGGCGGCTCGGTGAAGGACCGGCCCGCGCTCCGGATGATCGAGACGGCGCTCGCGGACGGGCAGCTCGGCCGCGGCCGGACCCTCGTCGACTCGACGAGCGGGAACACCGGCGTCGCCTACGCCTGGATCTGCGCGGCGCTCGGGATCCCGTGCGCGCTCGTCATGCCCGCCAACGTGTCGGCGGCGCGCAAGCGGATCGCCCGCGCGTTCGGAGCCGAGATCCTCCTCTCCGATCCGCTCGAGGGCTCCGACGGCGCGATCCGCAGGGTGCGCGCGCTCGTCGAGGCCGAGCCGGAGCGCTGGTTCTACCCGGACCAGTACGGGAACGAGGAGAACCCGCGCGCGCACGAGCACGGGACGGCGCTCGAGATCGCCGAGGCGCTCGACGGCGCCGTCGCGGCCTTCGTCGCCGGGATCGGCACGGGCGGGACCGTGATGGGGACGAGCCGCGGGCTCCGCAAGCTCGCCCCCGGCGTCCGCTGCTTCGCGGTCGAGCCGGCCGAGCCGCTCCACGGGCTCGAGGGGATGAAGCACATGGCGAGCTCGATCGTGCCGGCCATCTACCGGGAGGCGGAGCTCGACGGCAAGCTCTCCGTGCCGACCGCGGAGGGCCGGGAGATGGCGGAGCGGCTGGGGCGAGAGGAGGGGCTGCGCGTCGGACACTCCGCCGGCGCGGCGGTCGCGGGCGCCCTCGCGGTGGCGCGCAGGATGGCGGAGGTGGGCGAGCGCGGGAACGTCGTCACGATCCTGCCCGACCGCGCGGACCGCTACTTCGAGCCTCGCCGCTGGGAGCGGAGGACGGCCTGGTGAGCGCTCCCGCGTACGACCCGGGGATCGTCGCGCGCCTCGTGACCTTGTGCGAGGCGGAGCCCGACCGCGAGGTCTGCGGGTTCCTCGTCCGGCGCGGCGGGGTGCTCCACGTCGAGCGGATCCCCAACGCCGCCGACCGCTACCACGCCGTCGATCCCGCCCGCTTCCCGCGCACGAGCAGGGACTCCTACCTCATGGACGCGAAGGAGCAGCTGCGCGTCCACCGCGAGCTCGAGGGGTGGGGCGGGGAGATCGCGGCGGTGTGGCACTCCCACGTCGAGGTCGGCGCCTACTTCTCCGCGAAGGACCGCGCGGACGCGATCGTCGAGGGCCAGCCGACGGTGCCCGGGGCGGAGTACCTCGTCCTCGGGGTGCGCGGCGGGCGGGTGACCGAGGTGAAGCGCTTCCGCTGGGACGGAGAGGACTTTGTCGAGGCGCCCCTCTGATCGAGCGGCGGGGAAGATTGCCCCGCATCCGCGGAGCTCGCACCCCGGTCGCCCCGCGCGCTCCGGGGCAGGCTCACCCGCCTTCCCCTGGGCTCGCCCTCCCCTCCGCTTGACGAGACGGTCCTCCGTTTCATAGGATGGCGTCCGTCATGTTGGATGTTCCTCTACCTGTCGATCGGCCGCCCGAACCGACCCGCCCCGTCCCCGCCGCTCGCCGAGCGCGCCCCCTCTCCCACCTCGACTGGCTCGAGGCGGAGGCGATCCATGTCCTCCGCGAGGTCGCGGGCCAGTGCGCCCGCCCCGCCCTGCTCTTCTCGGGCGGGAAGGACTCGGTGTGCCTGCTGCGGCTCGCGGAAAAGGCGTTCCGCCCCGGTCGCTTCCCCTTCCCGCTGCTCCACATCGACACGGGGCACAACTACGCCGAGGTGATCGCGTTCCGCGACCGCCGCGCGTCGGAGCTCGGCGAGCGGCTCCTCGTCCGCTCGGTCGAGGACTCGATCCGCGCCGGGAAGGTGGTGCTGCGCCACGCCCTCGAGTCCCGGAACAAGCACCAGTCGGTGACGCTCCTCGACGCGATCGCCGAGCTCGAGCTCGACGCCTGCATCGGCGGGGCGCGCCGCGACGAGGAGAAGGCGCGCGCGAAGGAGCGGATCTTCTCCTTCCGCGACGACCTCGGGCAGTGGGACCCGAAGAACCAGCGCCCCGAGCTGTGGAACGTGTTCAACGCGCGGATCCACAAGGGCGAGAACATCCGGGCGTTCCCGATCTCCAACTGGACCGAGCTCGACGTGTGGCAGTACATCGCGCGCGAGCGCCTCGAGCTCCCCTCCATCTACTTCGCGCACCGCCGCGCCGTCGTCCGCCGCGCCGGGGCCCTCGTCCCCGTGACCGACGTCACGCCGGCCCGGCCCGGAGACGCGGTCGAGGAGGTGTCCGTCCGGTTCCGGACCGTCGGCGACATCACCTGCACGGCGCCGGTCGAGTCCACCGCCCGCACCCTCGAGGAGATCGTCGCGGAGACCGCCGCGACCACGATCACCGAGCGCGGCGCGACGCGGCTCGACGACCAGACCTCCGACGCCTCCATGGAGCAGCGGAAGAAGGAGGGTTACTTCTAAGATGGCCTCGCCCGCGGACGGCCTCCTCCGCTTCCTGACGTGCGGCTCGGTGGACGACGGCAAGAGCACGCTCATCGGGAGGCTCCTCCTCGACACGAAGTCGATCCTCGCGGACGCCCTCCACGCCATCGAGTCGACCTCGAGGCGGCGCGGGCTCGACGCGGTGGACCTGTCGCTCCTCACCGACGGCCTGCAGGCCGAGCGCGAGCAGGGGATCACGATCGACGTCGCCTACCGTTACTTCTCGACCGGCACGCGAAAGTACATCATCGCCGACGCGCCCGGGCACGAGCAGTACACGCGGAACATGGTGACGGCCGCGTCCACCGCGAACCTCGCCGTCATCCTCGTCGACGCGCGCAAGGGCGTCCTCACGCAGACCCGCCGCCACTCGTACCTCGCCCACCTCGTCGGAATCCCGCACCTCGTGGTCGCCGTGAACAAGATGGACCTCGTCGGGTGGTCCGAGGCGCGCTTCGAGGAGATCCGCGCCGCCTACCTTCACTTCGCGGCGCGCCTCGGGATCGACGACGTCCGGTTCATCCCCCTCTCGGCGCTCGCAGGCGACGGAGTCGTCGAGCGCGGGGCGAACCTCCCCTGGTACCCCGGCCCGACGCTGCTCGAGATCCTGGAGACCGCGCCCGGCGCCCACTCCGAGCGCCCGGAGAAGCTCCGCTTCCCGGTGCAGTGGGTCTGCCGGCCGCAGACGGCCGAGCACCACGACTTCCGCGGCTACATGGGCCGGATCGAGTCGGGCGTCGTGTCCGTCGGCGACGAGGTGGTGCACCTCCCCTCCGGCCGGACGACGCGCGTGCGCGAGATCCGGCTCGGCGAGGCGACGCTCCGGGAGGCCGTGAGCGAACAGTCGGTGACGCTCCTCCTCGAGGACGACCTCGACGTCTCGCGCGGTGACCTCCTCGCCCACCCGGCGGACGCGCCGCTCGCGACGAAGCGGATCGACGCGACGGTCTGCTGGCTCTCCGCGGCGCCGCTCTCGCCGTCGCGCCGCTACGTCGTCCGCCACACGACGCGCGAGACGAAGGCGCACGTCGCCGAGATCGCCCACCGCGTGGACCTCGCCGACCTCGAGCGCAAGGCGACGACCGGCCTCGCCATGAACGACATCGGGCGGGTCTCGCTCCGGCTCGCCCAGCCGATCTTCGCCGACCGCTACTCGGACAACCGCGCCACCGGGGCGTTCGTGCTCGTCGACGAGGCCACGAACGACACCGTCGGCGCAGGGATGATCGCATGACGACGCATCGTGAAGAGCTCCCCTCCCTCGCGCGCGCGCTCGAGGGGAGGTCGCCCGAGGAGATCCTCGCGGCCGTCGCGCCCCGCTTCCCTGGGCGGATCGCGCTCGCCTGCAGCTTCGGAGCGGAGGACTGCGTCCTCCTCGACCTGATCGGCCGCGCCCGGCTGCCGGTCGACGTCTTCACCCTCGACACCGGGTTCTTGTTCGCGGAGACGTACGCGCTCTGGGCGCGGCTCGAGGAGCGGTACGGGCTCCGGATCCGCGCGGCGAAGGCGGACCTGCCGCCCTTCGACCGATCGGGGCCGCCCCCGTGGGAGCGCGATCCCGATGCCTGCTGCGCCGCTCGCAAGGTCGAGCCGCTCCGCGCGGCGCTCGCTGCGCTCGGGGCGTGGGTCACGGGCATCCGCCGCGACCAGACGCCGGACCGCGCGAACGCGCAGGTCGTCGAGTGGGACGCCCGCTTCGGCCTCGTGAAGGTGAACCCGCTCGCCGCGTGGACGGCGGCGGACGTCGCCGCGCACCTCGCGCGGTTCGAGGTGCCGACGAACCCGCTCCACGCGAAGGGATACCTGTCGATCGGCTGCGCCCCGTGCACGACCCCCGTGAACCCCGGCGAGGACCCTCGCGCGGGCCGCTGGCGGGGACGCGAGAAGACCGAGTGCGGGCTCCACGTCGACGGGACGCCGGGCGCGGGAGGGGCGCGGCAGACATGAGCGCGTCGGCAGCCACGATCGCAGGGGCAGCGCCGCGCGCCCGCACCTCGCCGGGCGTCCTCCCCGGGTTCGGGCTCTCGACCGGGTTCACGGTCCTCTACCTCTGCGTCGTCGTCCTCGTGCCGCTCTCGACCCTGGCGCTCCGCGCGAGCGCGCTCTCGTGGGCCGACGCCTGGCGGATCGTCGCGTCGCCGCGGGCGCTCGCGTCCTACCGGCTCTCGTTCGGGGCCTCGCTCGCCGCCGCAGGGGTGAACGTCGTCTTCGGAGTCCTCGTCGCGTGGGTGCTCGCGCGGTACCGCTTCCCGGGCCGTTCGCTCGTGGACGCGCTCGTGGACCTGCCGTTCGCGCTCCCGACCGCGGTGTCGGGCATCGCGCTCACCGCCGTCTACTCGAGGAACGGCTGGATCGGGCGGTTCCTCGAGCCGCTCGGCGTGAACGCCGCGTTCACGCCGCTCGGCGTCACGATCGCGCTCACCTTCATCGGCCTGCCGTTCGTCATCCGCACCGTGCAGCCGGTGCTCGAGGACCTCGACGCCGAGCTCGAGGAGGCGGCCGCGGTGCTCGGGGCCGGGCGCTGGCAGACCTTCCGCCACGTCCTCCTCCCCATCCTCGTGCCCGCCGCCGTGACCGGGTTCGCGCTCGCCTTCGCCCGGGCGCTCGGCGAGTACGGGTCGGTCGTCTTCATCTCGGGCAACATGCCGCTCCGGACGGAGATCGCGCCCCTCCTCATCATGACGCGGCTCGAGCAGTACGACTACGCGGGCGCTGCGGCGATCGCGGTCGTGCTGCTCGGGACGTCCTTCCTGCTCCTCCTCGCCGTGAACCGGCTGCAGGCCTGGACGCGGTCGCGGGCTGGGCAGGCATGAGCGACGCCGCCCGCGCGCTCTCCTCGCCGAAGGCGAGCCTCCCGCCGCCCGTTCGCGGCGAGGAGGCCTCCCCGCCCATCGCCGCGCCGGGTGCGCCGCGGAGGGCCGTCCGCGCGCGCCTCCGCCGCCCGCACGAGGATCCGCCCGCGGTCCGCTGGGCGCTCACCGCCCTCGCCCTGCTCTTCCTCGCGGCGTTCGTGCTCGTCCCGGCGGCCGCGGTCGTCTCCGAGGCGCTGAAGGACGGCGTCGCGCTGTGGTGGCGCTCCTTCGTCGATCCCGACGCGCTCGCCGCGATCCGGCTCACCCTGCTCGTCGCCGCGATCGCGGTCCCGCTGAACGCGGTCTTCGGCCTCGCGGCCGCCTGGTCGATCACCCGCTTCCGGTACCGCGGCAAGAACGCCCTCGTCTCGCTCATCGACTTGCCGTTCGGCGTCTCCCCCGTCATCTCCGGGATGGTGACCGTCCTCCTCTTCGGCGCGCACGGCTGGTTCGGCCCGTGGCTCACGGACCACGGCGTGAAGGTCGTCTTCGCGGTGCCGGGGATCGTGCTCGCGACCGTGTTCGTCACCTTCCCGTTCGTCGCCCGCGAGCTCATCCCGTTCATGGAGGCGCAGGGGACGGAGGAGGAGGAGGCGGCCCTCGTGCTCGGCGCGAGCGGCTGGCAGATCCTGCGGAAGGTGACGCTGCCGAACGTGAAGTGGTCGCTCCTCTACGGCGTCATCCTCTGCAACGCGCGGGCGATGGGCGAGTTCGGCGCGGTGTCGGTCGTCTCCGGCCACATCCGCGGCGTCACGAACACGATCCCGCTGCACGTCGAGATCCTCTACAACGAGTACCAATTCCGCGCGGCCTTCGCGGTCGCATCCCTGCTCTTCGTCCTCGCGATCGTCACGCTCGTCGCGAAGAAGAGCCTCGAGTGGAAGCAGCAGCTGGCGCGGCGCGAGGCTGCGCGGCGGAGCCCCGCATGAGCATCGAGATCCGCGGCCTGTGGAAGGCCTTCGGCAAGAACACCGTCCTCAAGGACGTCTCCCTCGACGTGCCGGACGGCGCCCTCGTCGCGCTCCTCGGCCCGTCCGGCTGCGGCAAGACCACGCTCCTGCGCATCCTCGCCGGCCTCGAGACGGCGGACGCGGGCGAGGTGCGCCACGGCGGCGAGGAGATCTCGGCCCGCTCCGCGCGCGACCGCAACGTCGGGCTCGTCTTCCAGCACTACGCGCTCTTCCGGCACATGACCGTCGCGGAGAACGTCGCGTTCGCGCTGCGCGTGCGCAAGCGGCCGCGCGAGGAGATCGCCGCGCGCGTGGACGAGCTCCTGCGGCTCGTGCAGCTTCACGACTACGGCGATCGCTACCCGCAGCAGCTCTCCGGCGGGCAGCGCCAGCGCGTCGCGCTCGCGCGGGCCCTCGCCACCTCGCCCCGGATCCTGCTCCTCGACGAGCCGTTCGGCGCGCTCGACGCGCGCGTCCGCCAGGAGCTGCGCCGGTGGCTGCGGCGGCTCCACGACGAGCTCCACGTGACGAGCGTGTTCGTCACGCACGACCAGGAGGAGGCGTTCGAGGTCGCCGACCGCGTCGTCCTCATGAACGCCGGGCGCATCGAGCAGGTCGGCACGCCCGCCCAGGTGTTCGAGGAGCCGGCGAGCCCGTTCGTGATGCGGTTCCTCGGCGCCGTGAACGTCTTCCAGGGGCACGTCGACGGCGACCGGGCCTACGTGCAGGACCTCGAGTTCGCGGCGCCGGGCGGCTCGGGTCGCTCCCCGGCGCACGTCTTCGTCCGGCCGCACGAGCTCGACGTGCACCGCCAGGCGGTGCCCGGCAGCTTCGCCGCGCAGGTGGATCGGCTCGTCCCGCTCGGCGCTGCGGTCCGCATCGAGCTCACCGCGCCGGGCCACGGCGGCCCCGTCGAGGTGGAGCTCGACCTGCGAAAGAGCGAGGCGCTCGCGCTCGCCCCCGGCGATCGCGTCCACCTCTCCCCGCGCCGCGTGCGCGTCTTCCCCGCCACCGACGACGCGGACAGCCTCACGGCGAGCGCGCTGTAGGCCCGGCGCAGGCGCCCGCGCGGCTCGCCGTCACGCTCTAAGAGCCGCTGCCGCCGGCCGGAGGCGCCACGTCGAGCTCAGAGCGTGAAACTGGGCAGCACTTCTCCCTCGGCCCGCGAAGCGGGGGAGAGGGATGGGGAGAGGGGGCTGGACTGAGCCGCTGCCGCCGACTGGAGACGCCGCGTCGAGCTCAGAGCGTGAAACTGGGCAGCACTTCTCCCTCGCCCCCGCGAAGCGGGGGAGAGGGCCGGGGCTAACGATTGATCACAAGTCCTGCGCCCTTCATCGTGTGGTAGGCGGCTTCGAACTCGAGGAGCCGCTTCCAGCCCCGGCTCAAGACGCGCCACCCGGGGTCCCCGTTGCTGCGAAGGTGGACGCCGAGATCAGCGACGGCGTCGAGCACCTGGCGGGCCGTCTTGAGGCGAGCGGGCTTCCGCTTCGTCATGAGGCGGAGGCAGAGCAGCTGAACGTCGCTGAGTAGCGCGTCGGCAGCGAGGTCGCTGTCAGTACGCGCGAGCGTCCGCATCAGCAGCAGCGCATAGGCGATGACGAGGCTGTACGCGAGGAGGTTCGTCAGCGTCTTGAACGACTCCAGCTGGCGCGACTCGAACGCGCAGCCGGTCTTCACGGCCTTGAAGTACTCCTCAATGGTCCACCGCGCCCGGTAGCCCTCCACCACCTTCGCGATGTCAGCAGCCGAGTCGATGCGCTCGCTCGTGAGGAGGACCCACTCGATCGGCCGCTCGCCAACCGGGGGCCCCACCTCGAACACGTGCACGACATTCACCGCGATCTGCGCCGGCAGCTTGCTCGCGCCGCGCTTCGGTCGATGGAGCGTGAGCGGGAGCGCCGCGAAAGAGAGCCGCGCCAGTCGTGAATCTCGCTCAGGAAACTGCTCGCGCTCGGCTCCCGTTCGTCCCGCCTTGCGCCGGGCGGTGACTGGCACGTCCAGCTCGTACACCTGCCGGGTCTCCTGGACGGCAGTGAAGAGCGACTTCACTCCTTCCCCGGCGACATCGACCAACCGGTCCTGGCTCGCGCGCACGATGAAGCGCTGCTCGGCGCCGATCATCGACACGAGCAACCAGTACATGTCGCTTTCGCGATCCGCGACGTGGATGATCTTCCGAGCGTCCCCGACCGCCATGCAGGCGCCTTCGACACCGCGCAGCCACCGCTTCGATTCGCCCTCCTCGATCGCCCTTTCGCCGTCACGCGTGAACAACTCGCATCCAAGTAGCCCGAGCGGAACGCGCTTCCCATCCGCGGAAACAGCCAGCGTCACATGCGCGAAGAAGCCCTGCTTCTGACCGTTGACGCGTCCCAGCCCCTCGCGCTGCGCCTCGCCGGGGAACGTGCAGACAGTCGTGTCGTGAAGCGCGTACAGCGCGGCCTCGGACTCACAGCGCCGTGCCGTCCGCCCGAGATGCTGTCTGAGCAGAGCCTCGAACGTGACGTCCTCGTTCGAGAGGTGCCGGTACAGCGCCTCCAGCATCGCCCGGTCGCCCATCGCCTCGGGCAGGGTGGCCTCGGGCGCGGACACCAGCCGCTCCGCGATGGCCATCGCCCGCGCCTCACGCCGCGGATCCCCGAGCTCGATCCCGGTCAACTCCTCCCTGACCACCCGACGCTTCGACGCCTTCGCCATCCCGCCGGTAGATCACGGCCGGATGGGCGTCGTCTAGATGTGTGGGATCGTTAG
>WNFU01000776.1_pt1 | contig 113208 bp, 105 predicted proteins | sample 5400121 | NCBI WGS metagenome assembly WNFU01 (sample SAMN13153360, study PRJNA577476) | soil metagenome | isolation source: 100 cm soil or saprolite under grassland replicate 1 | place: USA:California | collected 2016-06-15 | reverse complement strand
CCGTCGACCGCCTTCGTCGCCTCGATCATCTGGTCGGGGGTGGGCGAGGTGAACACCTCGCCCGGGCAGGCGGCATCGAGCATGCCCATGCCGACGAAGCCGCCGTGCATCGGCTCGTGTCCCGAGCCACCGCCGGACACGAGCGCCACCTTGCCCTGAACCGGAGCGTCGCCTCGGACGATGTAGTTGGGCCCGAAGCTCACCTTGAGGAGATCAGGGTGCGCAGCGGCCATGCCCTGCAGCTCCTCGGTGACGACGTCTTCGGGCTTGTTGATCAGCTTCTTCATCTCATCACCCCAGCACGCCCCTCAGGGCCCCTAACACTTCGAGGTTGCCCACGCCGGGCGCGAATAACGCTTGGTAGGTAAGCGCGCCGAGCGACCCTCCGACGATCGGGCCGACGACCGGGACCCAGGAGTAGGCCCAGTCCGGGTCTCGCTTGCCCGGGATCGGCAAGAAGGCGTGTGCGATCCGCGGCCCGAGGTCGCGGGCCGGATTGATCGCGTACCCGGTCGGGCCTCCGAGCGAGAGGCCGATTACGAACACGAGCAGACCGATCAGCAGCGGCGGAAACGCCTGGCTGAACGCCTCCTGGTTCGAGGTGCTCGTGATCACGTCCGCGCTGAAATGACCGACGATCGCGAGCACGCCGAAGAGGAGGATGAACGTGCCGATGATCTCGGTCAGGAGGTTCTGCGGGTACTTGCGGATCGCGGGAGCCGTCGAGAAGACGGCGAGCTTCAGGCCCGGGTCCTCCGTCGGCCGCCAGTGCGGTAGGTAGGAGAGGAAGACCAGGATGGCCCCGATGATTGCGCCGGCGAACTGGCCGAGCAGGTACTTGGGCACATCGTCCCACGGCGTGATGTCCGTCAGAGCGAAGCCGATCGTCACGGCCGGGTTGATGTGGGCGCCGCTGAACTGGCCGACCGCGTAGACGGCCATCGCGACGGCCATTGCCCATCCAAACGTGATCACAATCCAGCCCGCGTTCTCCGCCTTCGAGCGTGCGAGCAGAACTCCAGCAACGACCCCGTCTCCGAACAAGATCAGGATCGCCGTCCCGACCAGTTCGGATGTGAAGATCTCCATGACCACCTCCTGTTTGAGGGTGCTCAACGTGAGTTGCGCGAGAAGATCTCGCAACCAGGCGGCGAAGTCAACGCGTGCGAGCGCGTCAGGGCGCGCTCAGACTCAGATGCAGAAGACGTCGACGGCGTACCGGCCGCGCAGCTCGCGCGCGATCTGGTCGTCGCCGCCGATGAGGAAGAGCTCGTAGGGATAGGCGTACTGGGCCCGAAAGCCTCGTTCCCGAACGAGGATCCTTCCCCAAAGAGAGACTGAGCCCAGGGCGATCGGGCGTCCCTGCCTGACCGGAGGCAGCTCCTTATACTCGCGCCCGTAGCAGTGCCGGACGCCTGTGTACCGGCGCAGGAGCTCCTCTGCGAGCGCCCGCGTCCTGAAGGCGTAGATACCGCACTCGTGGCCGTCGACGGGGGCGCCGCCGCGATGGACGGGGCAGCTTGCCTCGAATCGGCTCCTGGCCGGCCAGCTGACATGGTGCATGGTGAACGACTCCAGCCGGTGCTCATCGCCGTGGAGTCGGACGTGCCAGAGTCGCCATCCGCGGATGGGCTCGGTGGAGAGCTCGCTCACGCCGGCACCGGCTCCCCGACCGGCGCTTCGACCGGAGCGGGTCCCGGAACGGGCTCCTCGAGCGGGGCGATCTCGATCTCCCGCTCAGTTTCGGGGACACCTATGTCCATGCGCCTCTTTTCGGTAGTTGAAGCCGAAAACTTGAAACAAACGCTACAGAGCGGGCCGGACGCTGCCGCAGCCGGAAAGACGCCTTCCTTCAGACTTCGGGCTCGTCGAACCGCTCGAGGCCCTCGGCGCTCAGGTCGTCGCCGCCGCAGCGACGTAGAAAACCTCATGTGCGCTTCACGAAGTCGATCGATCCGGGCACCCCGGCGAGCTCGAAGCGCTCCCGGAGCTGGTTCTCAACCCAGTAGCCGTAGTCGCGCGTCATCAGGCCCGGACCGTTGACGAAGAAGCGGAAGCGACGCGGCCTCACCGCGGTCTGCGTGCCGTAGAGGAGGTCGAGCCGCTTGCCGTTGCGCGACGGAGGCTCCCGGACCGCGCGCAACTCGGCGAGAAAGCGGTTGAGCTCGCCGGTCGGCACGCGCGAAGTGTGCTTGCGGTAGAGCTCTTCCACGCGGTCGAGCAGCTTGCCGACCCCCGGCCCTTCTTGGCCGAGACGACGGCGCCCGGCAGGTCGGCGGCCCTACTGCTCTGGCTGGGCCAGGTGGACCTCGATAACTCGGCGTTCCCTAGCCCGCTGGGCAGAACACAGGACGAGCGCAGAATTGTCGCTTGCGTGCCTAGTCCTGAGGCCGGAAAATCAGGGACGAACCGCCAGCACGATCTGCTGGGACCCACTCGAACGAAGGAGCGGAACATCACGGTCGGCTAATGCCTGCAGCCGCTGATGCACTCTGATTCCCGCGTCCTCGCCGAGTAAGGGACGCCGGAGCATCGAGAACGGGCCAAAGCCGAGAGTCCGGAAGCGAGCTTCGACGAGGCCGGCCTGCGCGAGCCACCGCCGAAGATCGCGGCCGGACGTCAGACGGTACGCCGATGGTTGGCCCGTACGCGCTGGAAGCCCCGGAACGGCCTCGAGAACAAACTTGACCGCGCGTCTGGCCGGGCCTAATGGCGGCGACAGCAACGGCTCAAGGAAGTGGTTGAGCCGATACTTGTTGTCACTCGTGAACAGCGCATAGCCCCCCGGTGTGAGCACTCGAGCCATCTCTGCAATCGCCAAACCAGGCGAATGGAGAAACGGGAGCACGCCCACGGCAACCACTAGGTGGAACGTCTGAGAGGAATAATCGAGGGAATGAGCGTCACCCAGGCTCGCGGAGAAGCGATTACCGATACCGGCCCCTTCGGCTTGACGATTGGTCAGTTCGACCATCGCATCGCTCGAGTCGATGGCATCGACCTTGAACCCGCGGCCGACGAGATCGACGCTCAGCAGACCCGCACCGCAGCCGATCTCGAGAGCTCTGGACTCCGGAGCTAGCTCCAGCCGATCGATCCACTCCAGCGCCAGTGCTCTTCGTTGCTGGTAGATCGTTCCGAAGAGGCTTGACTCGCCATAGACATCTTTCCAGTACGAAGAGACCCGTTGAAAATGATCATCGACGAGTCGCTGATGATCGGTCTTGGCTGTCGTCTCGTCTCCGCCCATCTTCTCGCCGTCCCGCGGCGCATGATAGGGGTGCTTCTCTCGTCCGAGAGCCCGGCCGGCTAATGAACCACCAGGGAGACAGGTGAGCCTCCCTTACGGAGCATTGGGCCCCTCCGGCTCCGGCAGGCGCGAGACCAGACGCCGAGCGAGGAAGTCGCGTATGACCCGGGCATCCTCTGGATAAGCCAGAAATTCGAACGCCGTCAGCGTGAGCACGTAGGCTAGCCCGCCCGTCGCAACGGCAAGCCCCGCCGTCGAGCGCAGCAGCAGCATCGATACACCTGCGACGCTGGTCGCGAGCACGGTGCCAAGAACGATCCGTTGCCAATGGAGGCGACCTCCAACCGCCTCTCTCGCCTTCCAGACGAGCCACGTCGTCAAGAGCAGTTGCGAGAGCGAGGTTCCGAGCGCCGCACCCTTGAGCGAGAGCAATGGGATGAGGACAAGATTGCCGAGAATGTTCTGCGCGGCTATCACGGCGTAAGCCCTCGTCATAATGCTTTCGCGGTTTTGCGAAATCAGAACGGTCCCACAGAGGAATGCAATTGGATACAGCGCGATCGTGGGTGCGAGAAGCACGAGCGCAGGAGCTGCGCCTTTGAAACTGGATCCGTAGAGGAGCTCGATGACGGGGCCTGCGAGCACCGCAGCGCCGGCTGCAATCGGTAGCGTCAATGCTATTACGAGCTTCATGGCCCGCTCCCACACTGCCCCGACTGGCGGATTGGTGGTAGGCGTAAGCCGCACGAGAACCGGGTAAACTGCGGCGGTCACTCCCCAGGCAATGAAAAGTGTTGTCTCAAAGAGTCGATAAGCCGCCCCATAATCCCCAACGATTCTTTTTGGTTCGTACAAAGCGAGCATGGCTGTGTCGGCGCGGAATAAGGCGGTGCTGAACAGGACGAAGAGGCCAAGGGGAAAAGCTGCACGAAGTAATGGGATCCACTTCGTAACGTCTATCGTGATCGGCGGCTTTGCCACATAGCGATAGAGCAGTCTGATCGTAAGCGCCAGCGCGAGAACGGCCACCCCAAGGTAGATGACGCAAATGACAACGACGCCCGCGCCTGCAAACAACGCCACCATCCCCACGACGGCCGTCGTCAGACGTTGCGCGATCATGGAAATTGGCATCAGAACGAGCCGCTCGAATGCCTGGTACGCCGCGTAGCAGGTAAACATGAGTAGCTCCGTGATCAGCGCCAAGCCGAGGATGATGACCACCGCTGTCTGCGTGTTGCTCCCCAGCAGCCCTATCGCCAACGCGGCAGCCGCTAATCCCGGTAGAGACAAGACAACGTTGAGCGCCAACGTATTCCAAAAATAGACCCCCAATTTTTCACGGTCCCGCGCTACTTCACGCGTCAGGATGGTCGCTTGTCCGAAGCTCCCGAACATGGTGGCGAGTGCTGCCACGACATATCCGAAGGTGAAGACGCCGAAGCCAACTTGCCCCAGCTTCCTGGCCATCACGACATAGAGGGCAGCCGAGGCGATTTTTGAACCGACATCAGCAACCGATCGGTAGACCGTGTTGCTGAGGATCCGATTCGCTGCCTCGCTCATCGGCTGCGCATGAAGATCATGATGGACCGAAGGAGGTAGCCGGACGAGGCACTGCTCGGAGTGTAAGCGGCGAAAGTCTGCACGCTACGAGGCATCGCCGTCCCTTGTGCCAACATTCAGCACATGAGGCAGGGACCACGAGACCTGTGTCCCTGGAGCCGCAACTCGACGAGAGCGGCAGCGATCAAGCGGCCGCGAGAGCAGCATGTTCCGCCCCTCGGATGCTTCTTCCGGTTGCCGGATGCCTAAGACTGTCGTGATCGACTGCTTTCCGGAGAGCGCTGCGCGCTACGTCGACGATCACGTCATCGTCGCAGTGGACGTCATTCGAGCGACGACCACGGCGACGACCGCGGTTGCCCTTGGGCGGCGCTGCTTTCCGGTTCCCTCGCTCGAAGCTGCGCTTCCTCTGGCGGCACGGCTCGACAACCCGCTGCTCGTCGGGGAGCTCGGCGGCAACATGCCGTACGGCTTCGACCTCACGAACAGCCCGGCGGCGCTAGCGGCCTGGGCCGATGTCTCAAGGCCGATGATCCTCCTCTCGACGTCCGGCACGAAACTGATCACGGATGCCCGCGCGTCGCAGGCCGTCTATATCGGATCCCTGCGCGGGCACTCGGCCCTCGCGGAACATCTCGCTGGCGAGCACGAGCGGATAGCAGTCATCGGCGCCGGAACCCGAGGTGAGTTCCGTGAAGAAGATCAGCTTTGTTGCGCCTGGATCGCTGAGCATCTTCTCCAGCACGGTTATGAGCCAGAGCGCTCGGACACGGAGCGCCTCGTCGAACGCTGGAGCGGCTCCCCGCCGGACGTGATCGGCGTCTCGAACAGCGCGGACTATCTACGTCAAACGGGGCAGACAGAAGACCTCGACTTCATACTCGCGCATGTTGACGATCTCTCCGATGTATTTCGCCTGGAAGGCAAAGAGATAGTGAAACTCACCGCATGAACACGACCACTCCCGTCGCGGTCTTTCAACTAGTGCCCGATGCCTATACGCACAGCGGCCTTGCGCTCGTGCGAACGCTGGGTCGGCTCGGAGTACCGGTCTATGCGGTGTACGGTGAACATCGCGCTCCTGCGGCCTCCTCTCGGCATGCTCGCGCAACTCACGTCTGGAATGACTGGGATAACTCTGGAGCAATTATCAGTCACCTCCTCGAGCTTGGAGAGGAGATTGGTCAGCGAGCAATTCTGATTCCTTACGACGATGCAAGCGCGTTACTTGTGGATGAGAACGCGGACCCGCTGAGGGAACATTTTATCTTCCCGGACCGGCCACCGGGCCTCGCCAGTTCTCTGGCCGACAAGCGTACGATGAGTGCGCTCTGTCAGAAGTTAGGCATAGCGACCGCAAGAACCGACTCCACAGCCACCGATGATGAGTTCTACAGCTTCATTGAACAAGCTTCCTTTCCACTCGTCCTCAAAGGAGCTCGCTCCTGGATCCCAGGGCTACCCAGTCGGACAACGATCATGGTCGCGCAAACGCCGGCTGAGGCCCTGGCGGCATATCGTGACATGGACGCAGCCGAACGCTCGAACCTGATGCTGCAGGAATACATTCCCGGCGGACCCGATTCGGTCTGGATGTTCAACGGCTACTTCGACGAGCATTCCGAGTGTCTAGTGGCCTTCACCGGCAAGAAGATCCGGCAGTCGCCGCCCTACACCGGCGCCACGAGCCTTGGCGTGTGTATTTGGAATGCGAGCGTGGCAGAGACGACAACCGAATTCATGAAGGCGATTGGCTACCGCGGGATCCTCGACATCGGTTATCGCTTCGACGCGCGAGATGGGCAATACAAGCTACTCGACGTCAACCCTAGAGTTGGATCGACGTTTAGGCTCTTCGTCGACCCGACGAACGGCATGGATGTCGTCCGCGCTCTTTACCTTGATCTGACCGGGCAGACCGTTCCCAGGGCGCAGCAGCGAGACGGACGAAAATGGGTCGTGGAACCCTGGGACATGCGGTCGAGTATCGAATATCGTAAGGATGGTCGTCTGACCGTTGGGGAATGGCTACGGTCGTTCCGAAATGTCGAGGAGGCGGCGTGGTTTGCTGTCGATGACCCAGTTCCGTCCATCATGATGAGCGCGCGCCTGTCCGCAAACGCCCTTCGGAAGAGCGCTCGACACGTCGGGGAGGCTATTCGTGGGCGACACCCTGCCTGACGGCGGCCTCCGCACGAACGAGTATCTGCGGTCGATCGGCGTCCCTGATCTCGAGCCGGCAACGAGCCCGTTCGATCCAGGCTACGACCCGACCACGCTCGAGGGGCACCTAGAACAGAGCGCGCACCTCATGTCGATCCTCAAGATCTCGATGGCGTGCTGGATCATCGCCGACGAGCGCGCAACGCGCCGGAAGATCAGCGCGGCGAAGAAGCACAACGTCCGCACGACAACAGGTGGCGGCCCCTTCGAGGTAGCTGCCGCCCAAGGCCAGCTCCAGGGCTACCTCGATCTTTGCGCTGACATTGGGGTTGACCGAATCGAATGCGGTGAGGGTTTCACGACGCTGCACCTTGAGCCGGCCGAGGTAATCAAGCTGGCCCACGAGCGCGGCCTCGAGGTCCAGTTCGAGCTCGGCGGGAAGCACAGTGGCCACTTCTCGGCGGACGCCGTGGACCGCCTTCTCGAACAAGGGCAGCGCTGGCTCGACGCAGGGGCGAAGCAATTAGTTGTCGAGGCTCGCGAGAGCGCGCAGGGCGTCGGACTGTTCGACGCCCAGGAAAATCTGAACCGCCAGTTCGCGGACCGCTTTGCCGCTACCTTCGGTCACGGTACGGTTTCTTTCGAGGCGCCCAACAAGGCAAGCCAGTTTGCGCTCCTTGATCATTTCGGCAAGGAAGTACATCTCTGCAATGTTCGGCTCGAGGAGCTGCTGCGCGTAGAGATATACCGGCGCGGGCTTCATTCAGACGCCTTCTCGAAGGAAAACCTGCGACCGCCCTCACGCATCGGCTGACCGTCACCGAGCGCGCGGCGCCGACCGCGATATGGTCATCGTAATGCCGAGCTCCCGTCCCCTCCAGGCAGGCTGAAGGAGGAGCCGTGAATGAGCGGCTCAATCGTCGGCTCGTCGCGGTGATGTTCACCGACATGGTCGGGTACACGGCCTTGATGCAGGCGGACGAGCGCCTGGGACTCGACAAGCGCGACCGGTACATGAGTGCGCTCGAGGGCCACCACGACGCCTTCGGCGGGACGATCGTCCAGCGGCTCGGGGACGGCAGCATGAGCATGTTCCCGAGCGCGCTGGCTGCGGTCCTCGCCGCAGTCGAGATCCAGCGGGAGCTCGCAACGGAGGACGTTCCGGTTCGTATCGGCGTCCACGTGGGCGAGGTGGTCGTCGATCCCGAGCGGCTCACGGGCGACGCGGTGAACATCGCCGCCCGGATCGAGTCCTTCGCCGTACCCGGCGGGGTGATGTTGTCCGACTCCGCGTACGACCAGATCAAGAACCGGAGCGACGTCGGCATCGTCCGCCTGGGGCGGTTCAGGCTTAAGCACGTCGGGCGCCCGTTCGACCTCTACGCAGTGGCGGCCGACGGCGTCGTCGTGCCGGATCCGGGGGCGCTCGAGGGCAAGGGCGAGCAGTTCGCCAGCCTGCCGAGCAACCTGCCCGACCCGCCCGCGGCACTGGTCGGCCGGCCCGCCGAGCTGGCCTCGCTCGTCGAGCTGGCGCGGGAACATCGGGTCGTCACGATCACCGGTCCCGGCGGTGTCGGAAAGACCCGCATCGTGATCGAGCTCGGCCGGCTGCTCGCGCCCGAGTTCCTGGACGGCGTCGCGTTCGTCGCGTTGGCCGACGTCACCGAGCCCGCGGACTTCCTCCCCGCTCTTGCGGACGCGCTGGACGTGAAGGAGGCCGAGGGACGGACGCTCGGCGACGGCGTCGCCGCCCTGATCGGTGACAAGAAGGCGCTCCTGCTCCTGGACAACCTGGAGCAGGTCGTGTCGGCCGCTTCAGAGGTCGCCGGGCTTGCTGAGAGTTGTCCGGGGCTGCGGATCGTGACCACCAGCAGGACACCGCTCAGGATCGCCGCCGAACGGGAGTACCCGCTCGCCCCGCTCGAGCTCCCTCCTCCGTCGGACACAGACTCGACCGAGTCGCTCATGGCGTATCCGGCTGTCGCCCTGTTCGTCGAGCGCGGCAGGAAGGCGAGGGGCTCGTTCGAGCTGATGCCCGAGAACGCCGGAGTGGTCGCGGCCGTCTGTCGGCGTCTGGACGGCCTGCCGCTTGCGCTCGAGCTCGCTGCCGCCCGGCTGAGACTCCTGTCCCCGGAGGCGCTGCTCGAGCGGCTCGACCACGCCCTGCAGGTGCTCACATCCGGCCCTCGCGACATTCCCGAGCGGCAGCAGACGCTGCGCGCGACGATCGACTGGAGCCACTCGCTGCTCTCAGAGTCGGAGCAGCGCGCCTGTTCCGGCGCATGGCCGTCTTCGCGGGAGGGTGCACCCTCTCCGATCTCGAGGCCGTCTGCGCCGACCCCGGCGAGACCATCCTCGACGAGCTGGAGTCGCTCGTCGACAAGGCTCTCGTCCAGACGGACGGCCAGGGTGACCGGCTTCGGATGCTCCAGACGATCGGAGAGTACGCTCGCGAACGGCTCGAGGCCGCGGGCGAGACGCGCGAGGTCGCGCTGAAGCACGCCCGCCGGTATGCGGAGCTCGCCCACCAGATCCGCGACGGCATCGAGGGCACCGATCAGATCGGATCCCTCGAGCGCGGCATCGCCGAGGAGGGGAACCTCCAGGCCGCGCTCGACACGCTGCTGGCGACGGTGCGCGACGGTGACGCAGCTGCGTCCAAAGCGGGCCAGCAGCTGTCTGGCGACCTGTATCTCTATTGGCACATCCGCGGCAAGAACCTCACCGCCCGGGAGTACGCTGCATCCTTCCTCGACGCCGACCCGGATGGCTCTCCCACCCTGGGGCGGGCGGGCGCGCTGCTCACGGCGGGACTGGCGTCGTGGACGCTGGGCCAGTTCGAACGGGCAAACGACGAGTGGGCCGAGGCGTATCGCATCGCCGCAGAGTGCGAAGGCGATCGCGAGCTCTCCATCGTTGCGTTCTGCCAGGGTCTCGGACTGATCGGCTTCGATCTCGAAGCAGGACTCAGCGGGACGAGCGAGAGCATCGAGAGAAGTCGCGCCCTCGGCTTCACCTGGGGCGAGGGATTCGCCTCGACCGTCGACGGCATTCTCAACACCGTCGCGGGCGACCTCGACACCGCCCAGACGCGGTACTCGCAGGCGCTCGAGATCCAGCAGCGGATCGGCGACGAGGAAGGAGCCGGCCTGTCTCTCGGCGGCCTCGCCCAACTGGCATCCATTCGCGGTGACCTGGCGGGCGCCCTCGACCTCTACCGGCAGTCACTCGCCGCGTTCGAAGCGATCGGCGACCGTGCCGAGGAAGCCCGGATCCTCTCCGAGATGGCCTGGACGCACCTCCGGCACGAAGACCCCGCGCTCGCACGCCTGTACTTCCTCGACTCGGTCCAGGCCTATACTGACGTCGCGAGCGTCCGTGGAGTCGGGCTCTCGCTGATCGGGCTCGCGGCCACCGAGGCAGTCGAGCACAGGCCGGAGCGGGCCGTACAGATCGCCGCCGCGGCGGAGGTCTACGCCCACCAGGAGGGCATCGTCAACGTCTACTCAGACGAGACGCCGGGGCGCGAGTTCGTCGACCAGGCAAGAGCGGCACTCTCGGCCGACGATGTCACCCAGGCCACCGAGGTGGGGCGCAAGCTCACGATCAAGCAAGCGCTCGACCTGGCGAAACTCCCTGAAACGGCCCCGGTGTAAACGAGGCGTGCTTCAGCAGGTGAGGCCCGCGGCCGTGATCAATACAGCGACGACCTGCTCCACGGCGGCTTCGCCAGGCTCGCCGCCAGCGCGCGGGCGCCGTCGCGCAGCACCGGCTCGCCGTGCGTGACGAGCACCCGCTCGACGTCGAGCCCCGTCAGCGCGTCCAGCGTGGGCAGGAAGCGCTGCTCGTACCAGGTGCGGCGACGCTCGATGTCGCGGTGCCTCGGCCATACGCGCAGCTCGCCGTCGATTTCGAGCACGGTGTCGCCGAAGGCCAGGGCGCGGTGCGACGGCAGCTCGAACGGGATCTCGGCGCGCCGCGGCCGCCCGATCGGGTGCGCGCGCACGCCGCCGTCGAGCGTCTCGCCGCCGCGCAGCGGCCGGAAGGCTGAGCGATCGTCGAGCCGCGTGGCGCAGTGCTCGTGCCCGAAGATCGTGACCTCGTGCCGGTCGCGCCAGCGCCGCCACAGAAGCCCGGAGCCGCGCACGTGGAAGGGGGTGGTGACGAGGATGCGCACGCGTCCGCGCACGATCTCGTCGAGCGCAGCCAGCAGCGGCTCGGTCTCGCCGGCGACGAGCGGGTCGACCAGGATCGTGTCCTCGCCCTCGCGCAGCGCGTACGCCGTCATAGTCGGAGGGAGGCCGTTCCGGGTGGCCGTGAACCGCCAGAGCCCGGGGGCGAGCTCGTCGAGGTTGGACATGACACGATCATCGCGCGCCAGGTCCACATCATGCGCCGAAGAAGCGTTCCGGAGGTCGCGACCTCCGCGGCCTCAGGCGCCGGAGCTCGCCGGGGCCATGACCGCCTCGAGCCGTTCGAGACTGGCGGCCGGCCAGAGGGCTTTCAAGTCGTAGTACACCTCGAACGCCGGCACCGAGTCCGGGAGCGTGATCCAGGGCAGCTTCGACCGGGTGAAGATGTGAACGTCGGGCGCGACGCTCGAGGGCTGGTCGAGCGTACCGCCGCGGACGAACCGCACCCCTGCGTGTCCGTACTGGCTGAAGACCGCCACCTGGCAGGTTGGACAAAGGAAGATCCGCTGCATGCTTCCGTCGTCGCGAGGCACGTCGACCGGCTCCGGGGTCCCTGCGAGGAGCTCTACACGGTCGGCCTCGATGAGCAGATTGATGACGAACGCGCTTCCGGTTTGCCGCTGGCAGTTCAGGCAGTGACAGCAGTGCGTGAAGAGCGGATCTGACGTAAGCCGGTAGCGAACCGCACCGCAAGCGCAGCCACCCTCACGTGGAACGCTCATGATTTCCTTCTCGAGGTCATGCGACGGAGCTCTGGACTGTACTGAAGCGAGGAATAGCACCCCGCCGTGAGAGATAGCGCCGTGCAGAAGCTGTCCCTAGACGCGGCGCGGCGGATCGCCGTGCGGGCAACACGGCTCGACACGCCGCGTCCGAAGAGCGTCCTCGACGCCGTGCGCAAGACGGGCGCGCTTCAGCTCGATCCGACGAGCGCGGTGGCGCGGTCCGAGCTGCTCGTCCTCTGGAGCCGGCTCGGACGGTACGCCGTGCGCGAGCTCGACCGGCTGCTCTGGGAGGAACGGGCGTTGTTCACGTGGCGCGCCTTCCTCTACCCCGTCGAGGACTGGCCGCTCGTCGCCGCCGCCGGCAGAGGCTTCCCGGGCCGCTACGACGGCATCGCCTCGTGGCTCCGCGACAACCAGGCATTCGAGCGTTACATCCTGGCGAAGCTCACGCGGGACGGCCCGACTCCGCAGAGCGAGCTCGAGGACCGTTCCGTCCGGCCGTGGGAGTCAACCGGCTGGACGCACGGCAAGAACGTGTCGCAGCTGCTCGAGTTCCTGTGGGCGCAGGGCAAGGTGCTGGTCGCGGCGCGCCGGGGCCAGGAGCGCGTCTGGGATCTGGCGGAGCGAATCGTCCCGCCCGCGCCGCGGCTCTCGCGTCAGGACGCCGCGCTCGCGCACCTCGAGCAACGCTTTCGCCAACTCGGCCCGATGACGGAGGCGGGCGTCAAGCGCGTGCCGACGCTGCGGGGGCGGGGGCTGGCGCTCGAGGAAGCGTTCGCGCGCCTCGTCCGCGACGGCATCCTCGTCGCGCACGCGATCGACGGCGTGCGCGGTACCTGGTACGTGCACCGCGACCTCGTCGAGCCGGCGCGGCCATTCCGCGGGCGTACGACCCTGCTCTCTCCGTTCGACCCGCTCGTGTACGACCGCACACGCGCGCGGGAGCTGTGGTCCTTTCGCTACAAGCTCGAGATCTATGTGCCTGCGGCGAAGCGCGAGTTCGGCTACTTCGTGCTGCCGATCCTGCACCGCGACCGGCTCGTGGGGCGCATCGACCCGCTGTTCGATCGCAAGGCGAGCGTGCTCCGCGTGAGGCAGGTCTACGCGGAAGAGGGCGCAACCGAGGACGCGGGTGCGGCGATCGCGAAGGCGATCCAAGAGCTCGCGCGCTGGCTCGGCGCGTCCGACGTCGACTACGGCCGCGTCCCGCGCGTCTGGCGGCGCGACCTCGGCTGAGTAGACGACGGTGTGAGCGCTTTAGGGGGTGTACAGCTCGGCGTCGGCCAAGGGCTCGTCGCAGGAGTACTGGCCGCAGTACTTGACTCGGCGGCCGCCGACGTAGAGGACCTGCCCGTTGGGAAGCAGGGCGGCGGCGGCGGAGGCGTAGGGGTAGACCATCGGCCCGGTCGCCGTCCAGGTGCCGGTGGCGGGTGAGTAGACGTCTCCGGTGTCGCCGCCGGCGACGAGCACACGTCCGTCTTGCAGGAGCGCAGCGGCGGCACCGCCGCGGGGGGCGTTCATGCTGCCGGTCGCGCTCCAGCTGCCCGAGGTCGGGTCGTAGAGCTCGGCGGAGGCGAGCGCGCTCGGGTTGCGGCCGCCGGCGAGCAGCACGCGGCCGTTGCCGAGCAAGGTCGCGGTCGCGCCCTCACGGCCGGTTGTCATCGTCCCTGCGCGCCTCCAACGTCCCGTGCTGGGTTCGTACAGCTCTGCGTTTCGCGGCCAGCCGGTCGAGTTGGCGCCGCCCGCGACCAGGACGGTGCCGTTCGCCAGCAGCGTGGCGGTGTGGTCCCGCCGGGGGGTCCGTAGGCTGCCCGTCAGCGTCCAGCCGCCGGTCGTCGGGTCGTACAGCTCGGCGCTCGCTTGCAGACCATTGAGGGAGTTCCCGCCGACGACGAGGACGCGCCCGTCGGGGAGCAGCGTCCCGGTGAAGGAGATCCGACCGACGTTCATGCTCCCGGTCGGCGTCCAACTGTTCGTCGCCGGGTCGTACAGCTCCGCGCTCGTGCTGTACTGGCCGCCGGCGACGAGCACACGCCCGTCGGCGAGACGCACGGCGACGTGCAGAGCGCGCCACTGGCTCAGTGTGCCGGCCGGAATCCAGGTGCTGGTGGGCGGGTCGTACAGCTCGGCAGTGGAGGGATTAGCGGAGTCATATTCTCCACCGACCACGAGGACGCGCCCGTTACTGAGCCGCGTCGCGGTCAAGCTTGCGCGCGCGGTCGACATGCTCGCCGTCGCCGCCCAGCTGCCCGTTTCTGGGGTTGCAAGCGACTGCTGCGTCGTTGCAGCAGCAAGCCGCAACGGAGGCGCGCCGTCACGGAGCGAGCTCGAGGCCGAACCCGAGCCGAGTGCAGGCGCCGCAAGTGCAAGCAGCGCGCAAATAGCGGGCGCGATATACCTCATGCTCACCACGAAGGGCCCCCTTTTCTCGCCTGCATGAACGCGGCGAGAATAGGAAGGAAGGCCTTACACGACCCTTAAATCAGCGCGCGTACCAGCGCTCGTGGATGGAGCCTATGGAGCACAGCGGTGAACCGGTCGCAATCGACGGCAAATCGCGCGCCCATAATCCACATTGTCTTCATGTCGGTGACGTCTCCGTCGGCCGCAGCTTCCGACTCGACGCGCTGGCGGATCTCACGAAACGCCTCCTCGGAACCGGGCCCAGAACGCAAAGTGGTCGAGGCGGCCCCGCTGGAACATCGCCCCGGGCGCGGGCGGGAGGGTCGGCCCATCGAGAATCTAAAACGGACGGAGGACCGTCGTCGGCGCCACCTCCAGGAAGATGTGCCGTACGCCCTCCTCGGTCATGTCCGACTGGGACTTTGATGTCCGCTTGCTGAGCAACGCTAGTCTTAATGGCTAGTGCAGCTCTTGAGCCCGCGGTGACCGAAACGAGCGCGGACGAGCGCAAGGACAAGAGCGCACCGCCGGCGCCGCGCGGATCGTCGCCGACGCCGCCGCAGAGGCCCCGCTTCCGCCTGAGCCGGCGCTGGATCCTCTTCGCGCTTGCGCTTCTGGCGCTCAACTTCTACCTCGGCTCGCGGGCCACCCAGCCGCCGTCCCGCGTCCGCGTTCCGTACAGCCCGTTCTTCCTCCAGCAAGTGAGCGCGGGTCACGTGAAGGAGATCACTTCGAAGGGGACCGCGATCCAGGGCACGTTCACCCAGGAGCTGCGGTACTCAACGTCGAAGCCGACGACGCGGTTCCGGACCGAGATTCCCGCGTTTGCCGACAACAATGCCCTGTCGGCGCTGCTCCAGCGGAAGGGCGTGGTCGTGAACGCGCAACCGTTGGACACGGGAGCCCCGTGGTGGCAGAACCTTTTGCTCGGGTTCGGACCTACGATCCTCCTACTCGGACTGCTGTTCTGGCTGATGCGGCGTGCGGGAAACGTTCAGAACGTTCTCGGAGCGTTCGGCCGCTCGCGCGCACGCAGGTACCAGCCGTCCGGCGACCGGGTCACGTTCGCTGATGTCGCGGGGATCGACGAGGCGAAGGCGGAGCTGACCGAGGTCGTCGACTTCCTGCGCCACCCCGAGAAGTACCGAAAGCTCGGCGGTCGGATACCGCACGGCGTGCTGCTCTCGGGCCTGCCGGGCACGGGCAAGACGCTGCTTGCGCGGGCGGTCGCGGGCGAGGCGGATGTCCCGTTCTTCTCGATGGCGGCCTCCGAGTTTGTCGAGGCGATCGTCGGCGTCGGCGCCTCACGCGTGCGCGATCTCTTCACGCAGGCCAAGGAGGCCGCCCCGGCGATCGTGTTCATCGACGAGCTCGATGCGATCGGCCGCTCACGCACCTCCGGTGTCGCCGGCTTCAGCGGCGGCAACGACGAACGCGAGCAGACCCTGAACCAGATCCTGACCGAGATGGACGGCTTCGACTCCTCGACCAGCGTGATCGTGATCGGCGCGACCAACCGGCCCGACGTCCTCGACCAGGCCCTCCTTCGTCCCGGCCGTTTCGACCGCAGGGTGGCAGTGCAACCGCCCGACCGTGCCGGGCGCGAGGCCATCCTCAAAGTGCACACCCGGGGCGTGCCGCTCGGGCCCGACGTCGACCTGAGCAGGATCGCTGCGACGACGCCGGGCATGGTCGGGGCGGATCTCGCGAACCTCGTCAACGAGGCTGCACTGCTGGCCGCCCGACGGAACCACGATGTCGTCGACGAATCCGACTTCACCGACGCGCTCGAGCGGATCGTGCTCGGCGCGGAGCGACAGGTGATGATGACCGTGGAGGACCGGCGCCGGACGGCGTATCACGAGGGCGGCCACGCGATCGTCGGCATGCTCACCGAAGGCGCCGATCCGGTGCGCAAGATCTCGATCATTCCCCGGGGTCTGGCGCTCGGCGTTACGTTCGCGGCGCCCGAGAGCGATCGCTTCAACTACCTCGAGCCCGAGATCCGGGCGCGGATCAACGTCGCACTCGGTGGGCGCGCCGCCGAGGAAATCGTGTTCGGCGAAACGAGCTCCGGTGCGGAGTCCGACATCCAGCAGCTCACCGAGATTGCCCGCCAGATGGTCGGCCGCTGGGGCATGAGCCCCGCAATCGGCCCGGTTGCGGTGATCCCGCGCGACGGCGCGGGTCCACTCTTGCCTGGGACCGCCGAGGTCTCGCCGCAGACACAGCAGCTCGTCGACGAGGAGGTGCGGCGCATCGTCGAGGAGTCACACAAGGAGGTCGTTGCGTTGCTCCGGGAGAATCGGGACAAGCTCGATTCGCTTGCGAGCGCGTTGCTCGAGCACGAGACCCTCGACGAGGAAGATGCATACGCAGCCGCAGGGGTCCAGCGAACCGTGAGGCCGACCGTTGAGCCGTACGCGACGGCAGCTCGATCGCGGAGCAACGGCTAGACGCGCCTGCGCCTGCAGCCAGCAGGAAGCGACTACTGCAGGCACCACCAGCGAACGAGTGCCGCTGGCGGCGATGCACGCCTCGCGTGTTGACGCGACGCTGTTGCTCGTGACCCGGCAGCGAATCAGCAGGCTCTCCGCGAAAGGAAGCCCGGCGGCGAGAGCGGGGCTGAGGGCCGGAACGAGAGCTGTTGCGCAACGGCCGCGAGCGAGCCGCCTGGCAGCAGTACTCGCGGCGCTGCTAGGCGGGATCGCCCGCCTCGCTGCTGATCGCCGACCTGTTGCACGCAGGGCCCGGCCAGGCCGCTCCCGTTCCATCACGCAAGATCGAAACGCCGAACGCACCCGGATTCCCCTCGCCGCCGAGCGGAGCTGCAGACATTGCGCACGCTCGAACTGCGGATGGTGACGACGGGCGGGGCGCATCGGCGTCCTCCGCGATCCGCAAGGCGCCACGTTCGGGATCATCAAGCCTGACCCCGCTTCATAGCTCTCTCCAGCCGGTCTCCGGTCCGGACTCGGGAAGAGGGCGTCGGCAGTTATCGCTACGGCGAAGCCGCGTTGCCTGCCGGCGCGGATGGGTCGCTTTGCCAGAGGCCGAAGTGGTTGCCTTCCGTGTCAGTGCACTTCGCGTACCAGCCCATCCGCGGCACAGGTCCCGGCTCTTCGGCCTTGCCGCCGAGTTCACGCACACGTTGCGCGCTCTCTGTGATGTCGTCGACGTCGAAGTAGACGAAGATCCCGGGGATACCGCCGCCCTGGTCTGCGCGGTGAATAGCGCCGGCCATGTCCTCGGACAGCTGGGTCATGTGGTACTCGATCGGCCCCTCCATGTCCCGAAACGACCACCCGAGGAGTTGCCCGTAGAAGGCGAGTGCCCGGCGTGTGTCGTCCGCCGGCACCTCGAAGTGGACGAGCTTTCCTGGCATGTCTTCTCCCTTCAGCCGTAGTTGAACCCGAAGATATCTACCCGCCCCGATCTGGAGTTACGGGGCTAGCACCGGCATCCGGTAGTTGCACCAGGCGGCGAAAGAAGCGCAGGGCCTCGCCTTTCGGGACGTCGGCGAAGAAGTGGGAGTCGACCTCCTCGACGATCGTGATCGCTCGCGGCGCAAGCCGTGCCCCTCGCTTGGTCACGCGCACGCGGCGTGCGCGAGTATCGGCCGCGTCGACCTCCCGCTCGATCAGGCTCTTCCGCTCGAGGCTGCGCAGCACCTGTGAGGTCATCTTGATATCGGTGCCTGCCTGAGCCGCGAGCGCGATCTGACTTGGACGCTCGCCCTGCTCGTTCAGCCACCAGGTGCAGGCGAGCAACACGAACTGGACGTGGGTGAGATCGAGCGGCGCCAGCGCCTGGGCGATGCCACGCTGCCAGCGCAGCGTGGCATGCCAGAGCAGGAATCCGGGGCTGTCGTTCGGGTGGAGCGGCATCAACCCTCGGCCCGCTCGACGAGCGCAGCGAGCGTCTGGGGGAAGTCGGCGCTGATCTCGGGGCCGATCTGCGGCCCGAGCGTGTCTGCAGCCGGCCCCGTGATCTCCATCCGGTAGGTGATCCTCCCGCGTTCGCCGTTGAGAGGCTCGACGCGATGGGTCGTCCGCACCACGATCTCGCCCATATCGGCCTCGTCGACGAACAGCTCGGGCTCGACGGCCTCGGAGATGCGAAGCTCGATCGGCTCTTGCCCGACCGGCGTCATCACGATCCTGCTACCCGTCGCGAACGGCCCATGGAGCTCGATCCGCTCGATGTCGCCGTTCCATTCCGGCCAACCGGAAACATCGGCCCACAGCCGCCAAATTCCTTCAGGCGCCGCGCTCGTCTCGATGCTGTGTTCTGTCGCCCACATGGTGACCTCCTTAGTCTTCGCGGGGATGATCTGTGCGTAGACTATATCGGCGCCTGACCAAGATTGTCAAGCAAGGGCGGTCACATGAGTTCGGGCTCGGCGGGTTGGTACCACGGCGACGCTAAAGCATCTGGTTTTTGAGACCCTTCAGGAGAAGTGGCGAAATACGTTGAATTAAGGAGGCACACCGACGCTGATGGGGACGTCCTAACGCAAGAGGGTGTGCGGGCGGCGACTGAGATCGGAGCGCGCCTGCGCGGCGGCTACGACCTGCTCGTCTCCACGGGTGCGCAGCGTGCGACCCAGACGCTCGCCTGTTTTCTCGCCGCGCTGGGCGAGCACGTCGCGGGCGGAGTCGTCGTCGAGGCAGGTTTGCGCTCCGGGAAAGAAGATCGCTGGCGCGAAGCGTACGAGAAGGCGGGAAGCGGCGAACTCGAAGCATTGCGCAGTGCGGATCCCGAGCTGGTCGAAGAGGATTCGGCAGCGCTGGGTGCGGCGCTGGGACGAGTGCTCGACGCACTGGCCGACGGGGGTCAGGCTCTGGTCGTCGGGCACAGCCCGACAAACGAGGCGGCCGTGTTCGGACTCACCGGCCAGATGGTGGCCCCAATCTCCAAGGGAGCGGGCGTCTTACTCGTCGCCGCCGATCAGCGCTTTCGGCTGAAGACCCTGGACTGAGGCCTCCACGGCTTCTCGCCTAACGCTCAGGCGGCCGCGCTTGGGTGGAGGCGCCGGAAGCGCCTCCACCCTCCAGGACGCGTAGCCGCTCTACCAGCAACAGCCTCTCTGGCTTCAGTTTGCCGCGAGGGCGGTGCAGGCAAGTTGATCGAGGTGCGATCCCGTTCCTCCATGGAGCACCTCATGGGGTCCTGCCTCGAACGTGACGTGGAACGGAGCGTCGAAAACGACGCGGCCGACGTCTTGAATGACTACTCCTTGGCCTGGATCCGTCATCAGGAATGCCTTGCCGACGACGGTGCGTGTGCCGGCAACGAGATCGAACGTCTCGACGATCCGCGAACTGAACGGAAGAACCTTACCGGTCACAGAATTGGTGTCGGTTTCAGTGAATGAGTCGTGAACCACGAACTTCACCGGGTTGCCCGCCTCGTCGTAGAACGTCTCGACCCAGACTGATTCCTGGCCTTGGACGTCAAGCTCGAAGGCGAACCCGTAGGGACTGCAATCGACGGAGAATTCGTACGGGATCACCTCGACCTCCCCCTTCGTCGGTGGCGTCGCACCTGCCCCGGCTGCCGCCGCCAATCCGACCGCGGCAGCGATGGTGGCGGCTGCAAACGCCCGCCAGGACCACTTGCTGCTCTTCATCGTTCCTCCTTCCTCAGTTGTCGCCGGAACATGCTCAGGCCGGCCAGCGCCAGCGCCGCACCCAAGGCGGCTGTGGCGCCGATCGCCGCGTCGCCCAAGCGGAAGCCGCCCTCGGAAACCTTGACCACGACCGGCTGCCGGGACTGTTCCGTGCGGGCGCGAGGCGTTTGGCCGGACGACGGAGCGGCGAACGCCACCGCGATCACCGTCGTGAGGGCCATGATCCGCGCTTTCATGGCTCCGGAGGCTGACGAGCCGCGATAAAGCCTCAGGAAAATTCGGCCAAGCCCAGATAAAGACGGCGGGGGTTAGCCGCCCTGTGCGACTAGCCGACGTGGAGGCATGAGGACACGGTCAACGCGTGCCCCCTCGTAGCTCGCAACCGCATTGGCGCCGCCGCCGTGCTCGACCCGGACGATCGTCACCGGAGCGGGAGTGGGTTCGCCGTCGGCGTCGATTGCAAAGCTCCCGAGCAGGCCGTCCCGGATGCGCGCTCGAAACAGCTCGGAGCTGACGGACGCGCGGGTGCCGTCCGAGCGGGCGATCGCGTCGAGCAGGAGCTCGGCAGATTGGGCGGCGTAGACGGCGGCGATGTCGACCTTTGCGCCCGGCTGCGTCGCACCGAAGTCGCGTAGAAAGGTTCTTCCGGCGGGCCCGAGCCGTTCGTTCACCAGCCCGTCGATACTGACGTACGCGCCGCGCGCCGCAGGCCCCGCTTGCTCGAAGAGCAGCGCCACGGGTAGGAGTCCGTCGCAGCCGATTAGCGGAGCCGACCTCGGGAGGGCGCGGCGAAGCGCCGCCAGGACTTTGCCGACGTTCGTGTCGATGAGGCCGCAGAGGAAGACCGCCGCCGCGCCCGACTGCCGAGCGCGGGCCGTCAGCGTGCGGAGATGGGGCTCGTGGGGATTCCAGCGAGCGCTGTCGACTCGGAGTCCCAGGCGACCGGCGGCACGCTTGAAGTAGGGGACGATCGCGCTGCCGTATCCGCCGTCGTCGACGACGAAGATTTTCTGCGCGCCGAGCTGCCGGGCGAGCAGCGCATCGGCAGCCGCCTGCGCGTCGTCAGGCGACATCAGGCGCACGTAGGTGTGGCGGCCTGTCGGGTAGAGGGCACGAAGGGCGCCGCGGGGAGCGCCGAACGCCGGGCGGGTCAGACCGACGTCGGAGTTCGTGGGCGAGACGATCGCGAGCCCCGCGCGATTGGCGATCGGAATCTCGGCGTACGCGCAGCCTGAGTTGTACGGGCCGACGACGCCGATCACATCCGCATTCGCCGCGTAGGCCTTCGTATTCGCGGCGCACTTGCGCTCGTCGAAGAGACCGGTCTGCGCCGTGGAGTGGTCGCAGGACTGGAACGCAACCGGATACCGACCGGCGCGAAACGAGCGCCGCCGCAGCACATGGAGAATCGCAGCACTCATCTGCGGGGTCACGAAGCGCGGACCTCCACGAAGCGGGAGATCGGAGACGACGATGAACCTCGGCGACTCCGAGCCCGAGACGAGGGGACCGCAGATCGTCCCCGGAAGCGCTCGTACGCTCTTCTCGGGCCCGGACTGGACCGCCGGTACCTGTCGTTCGCCCGCGACCGCCACCCAGACAAGACCCTCCCCCACCGCGACGGCGCGTGGGGTGTTCCCGAGCGGGATGGTGCGGACGACGCGGTTGACGGCCGGATCGACGCGGCTGAGCGTTCCCTGCAGACTGTTCGCAACCCAGACGGAGCCCGAGCCGAACGCGACGCTATCCGCGCCGACGCCCACGTCGATCGTCCGCTGCACCACGCGCGAATCCGGATCGATCCGCCAGAGCGTCCCCTGGTACGGATCCGTCGCCCACACGGAGCGGTCGCCCACGGCGATGGCGCTCAAACCGGTCGCGGGGACGCTCAACCGCGCGGTCACACGATTGCTCGTCGCCGCGATCCGAGCGAGCGTCCCGTCATCGCTCAAGACCCAGACCCCGTCCCGCTCAGCGGCGACCGCCACCGCGGGGACGTCACGCGAGACGGCGATCACGGCGTTCCGGCTTGGATCGATGCGCACGAGCGAGAAGTCAGGAGCGATTGCCCACACCGAGCCGGCGGCGAGCGCGATGTGATTCTGGGCGACGTTCGAGCGGGACGACCCAGTTCGAGGTGACAGTGGCACAGTCGCGCGAACCGCACCCGTGTGCGCATCGAGCCGGGTCAAGGCGACGGCGGTCGTTCCTGCGAACTGAGCCCGAGCCAGTTTTCCCCCGTTGCCAACCCAGACGCCGCCAGGGCCTGCGGCGAGGTCCGTCGGCGTCGCGCCGATCGCGAGCGTCCTGACCTCCTTTGTCTGCGCATCGACGCGCGAGATGGTCTGGTCGTCGGCGTTCAGGACCCACACGGCTCCCCCTCCAGCCGCAACCGCAGCTGGCGTCGCACCGACGGGAACCTCTGCGACGAGGCGTCCGGTTGCCGGGTCGATCGCCGCGAGCGAGTTGCCCTGCACAACCGACGAGATCTCTCCTTCGCCCGAACGAGTCAGGCTGATCGCGACGGCCGCAGCCACCGCGGCGAGGACGAGGGCACCGCCGAGCGCGACGAGCAGCGCAGGCCGCCGCCGCGCCCGCGAAGGGAATCGGCGCCGCGGTACTTCGATGCTCTCGTCCTGGGCCAAGATGGCGCGTTCGAGCTCCTGCAGTGTTCGGCTGGGCTCGATGCCAAGTTCCTGCACGAGCTGCTGCCGCCCCTCGCGGTACACGTCGAGCGCCTCCGCCTGCCGGCCGGTCCGGTACAACGCCAGCATGAGCTGCCCGCGGAGTCGCTCTCGAAGCGGGTGCTCCCGGATGAGCGCTTGCAGCTCCGCCACCAGCTCGTCCTCGCGTCCCAGGGCGAGATCCGCATCGATTCGCGCCTCCAGCGCCGCCGCCCGAGCCTCGTTCAGGCGGGTGAGCTCCTGCTGCGCGAAATCGTCGTACCTGAAGTCGGCAAGCGCAGGCCCACGCCAAAGCCCGAGCGCCTCCCGTAGCATCGTCGCGGCGCCCTGTGCGTCTCCCTCGCGCAACCGCCGCTGACCCTCCCTCGCGAGGCTCTCGAAGCGCCCGATGTCCGTTTCGTAGCCGTCGAGCGGGATCGCATAGCCGCCTCCCACGGTGGAAATGACCTCTGCGCCCAATGCCTTCCGAAGCTCCCCGACGTACACGCGGACAGCTTTCGTGGCGGTCGCAGGCGGCTCCCTGGCCCACAACTCCTCGGCAAGGCTCTCGACCGAGACCGGCTCACCATGACGGAGGAGCAGGAGCACGAGAAGCGCGCGATGCTTAGGAGCGCCAAGCGGGATCTGGCGGTCTTCGTCTTCGACCTCGAGGGGGCCCAGGAGCGAAAAGAACAACATCCCGATAGCATCGCGCGCCCTCCCGGACATGTACAACCTTCCTCGGGCGGGCGAGGTGGTGCACAGGGCATTCTAGGATCGCGGCGTGGATCTTCACGCGGTCGCGCTTCGAGAGCTGCCACCCCCGCCTGCGCGAGTGCTCGAGGTCGGCTGCGGCAGCGGGGAGCTCGCCCGGGCGCTCTCGGCGGACGGTTACGACCTCGTCGCAGTCGATCCGAACGCGCCGGTGGGCGCAATCTTTCAGCGGACGACGCTCGAGGCGCTTGGAGACGAAGGGCCGTTCGACGCGGCCCTCGCCTCGCTCGCGTTCCACCACGTGGACGACCTCGACGTGGCCCTGGACAAGCTGCATTCCTTGCTCAGCCAGGGCGCCCCACTGGTCGTGCGCGAGTTCGCATGGGACCTCGTCGACGAGCCGACCGCGCGCTGGGATTACAAGCGACTGCGTCGCCAGGGCGGCCTCGCGGAGTGGCGCGCCGAGCACGAGCATCTGCACGGCTTTGAGGCGATGCGAGCCGCCCTCGACGCACGCTTCCGCGAGCGGTCCTTTGAGTGGGGCCCGTATCTCTCTGAGTACAAGCCGGCCGAGGGTCACGCAAGCGAGGAGCGCCGCCTGATCGAATCCGGCGAGATCCGCGCGGTCGGCTTTTTGTACGTCGGCCTGGCGTAGGCGATGTCGCGCGAGCGCCGCAGTTTGTCACCCTGCATGTGATGTACCGTCGGCTCTGACGGTGACCGGAGCTGATCATGTGAGCGAGGCAGAGCAGCTCGCTGCGCTGGCTCAAGTGCATGAGCTGCTGCGGCACCGAATCGAGTACTGGTTGTTCGGCGGCTGGGCAGTCGACTTTCACGCGGGGGCGGTCACTCGACCCCACGACGACCTCGACATCGCAGTGTGGTCAAAAGACCTCGACCGGATTGCCGCGCTTCTGGCCGCTGATGGCTGGAAACACGCGCCCGAGGAAGACGAGGACGGCTACACAGGCTACGCACGCGGCACGGTCCGATTCGAGTTGGCGTTCCTCGCTCGCGGCGAAAACGGAGAGGTGTACACACCGCTCCGGGAAGGTCGCGGCCGGTGGCCGGACGGGGCGTTCGAGAACGACGTCGCAGAATTGCTCGGCGTGCGCGCAAAGGTCATCAGTGTCCGCGCGCTGAAAGCCGACAAGTCGGAAACTCGCACCGACACGCTCGTGGCTGCGAAGGACCGCGCTGACCTGGCGACTCTCTCGCTCCTTCGCGAAGCGCCATAGCGGTCGATCAGTGTCGCCGGCGCTTGTCGCCGGTCGGGACGCGCTCTAGTCTCGTACCGTGCTGGTCTGCGCGAGCTGTGGGCACGAAAACAGCGAGAGCGCGAAGTTCTGCGAGCAGTGCGGCTTGTCGCTCGCCGCTTCGCCAGGGCGGGCGCAGGAGCAGCGCAAGACGGTCACGGTTCTCTTCTGCGACCTCGCCGGCTCGACGGCCCTCGGTGAGACGCTCGACCCCGAGCGGTTGCGTACGCTGCTCGCCCGCTACTTCGAGCGGATGCAGTCGATCGTCGAGCGTCACGGCGGCAGTGTGGAGAAGTTCATCGGCGACGCGGTGATGGCTGTCTTCGGCGTGCCGGTCCTGCACGAGGACGACGCACTGCGCGCGGTCCGGGCGGCAGTCGAGATGCGCGACGGGCTACCCGAGCTCGGGCTGCAAGGGCGGATCGGCGTCACGACCGGTGAGGTGGTGACGGGGACGGAGGAGCGCCTGGCGACCGGCGATGCGGTCAATGTGGCCGCGCGGCTCGAGCAGGCGGCGCAGCCGGGCGAGGTGCTAATCGGGCAGCCGACGCTCAGGCTCGTTCGCGAGGCCGTCGAGGTCGAACAGGTGGAGCCACTCGAGCTGAAAGGCAAGGCTGAGCCGGTTCCTGCCCACCGGCTCCTACGCGTACGCGAGGCGCAGGAGCGACAGCACGTCGCGCTGTTCGTCGGACGCGAGCGTGAGCTCGCGCTCGTCCGGGAAGCCTGGGAGGGCGTGCGGATCGAGCACCACTGCGAGCTGGTCACGGTCGTCGGCGAGGCCGGCGTCGGGAAGTCTCGGCTCGCCGCGGAGGTCTTGGCGTCGATCGATGCGACGGTCGTCCGCGCCCGCTGCCTGCCCTACGGCGAGGGGATCACCTATTGGCCGGTGGTCGAGGTGCTGAAGCAGCTCAACGTGCTGCCCGAGGGCGAGGCCGCCGCCGCGGCGATCCGCTCGCTACTGGGTGAGAGCGAGGCGGCGACATCGGCGGAAGAGATTGCCTGGGCCTTCCGCAAGACGCTGGAGCAGGTCGCGACTGAGCGGCCGCTGGTGGTCGTCTTCGACGACATCCAGTGGGGCGAGGAGACGTTCCTCGACCTGATCGAGCACGTTGCGCTCCTTTCGTCAGGCGCTTCGATTCTGCTGCTCTGCATCGCGCGGCCGGAGCTCACCGAGCGGCGGCCCGCCTGGCCGGTGAGGCTCCGCCTGGGGCCACTGGGCGACGAGAACGTCGACGAGCTCATCCCGAAGCGCATCCCCGATGACGTCCGCGAGAAGATCGCGCGCGCCGCAAGCGGCAACCCGCTCTTCATCGAGGAGATGCTGGCGATGGCCGCCGAGGCGGAGGGCGAGGTGCTTGTCCCGCCCACGCTGCAGGCGCTGCTAGCGGCGCGCCTAGACCAGCTCGAGACGACTGAGCGGAGCGTGCTCGAGCGGGGCGCGATCGAGGGAGAGATTTTTCACCGGGGCGCCGTCCAGGCTCTGGCACCCGCCGAAACGCAGGTGACGCCGCACCTAGCCGCGCTCGTCCGCAAGGAACTGATCAGGCCGGACACACCCCACCTTCGAGGCGAGGACGGCTTCCGGTTCCGTCACATCTTGATCCGCGACGCCGCCTACGAAGCCCTCCCGAAGGCCACGCGCACCGAGCTGCACTCGCGGTTCGCATTCTGGCTGGAGGAGCATGGAACGGAGCTCGTCGAGCTCGACGAGATCCTCGGCTACCACCTCGAGCAATCCTGCCGCTACCAGGTCGAGCTCGGGCTGCCATATGACGACGAGGTGGCAGCAGGGGCGCGGCGGCGGCTCAGTGCCGCAGGCCGGCGTGCTGCCCTTCGCCAGGACTTCGGCGCTGCCGGGAGTTTGCTCGAGCGCGCAGCCGGTTTCGTGCCCTCAGGCGAGATCGACCTCGCCCTCGAGTCGGAGCTCGTCGACGCGCTGTTCTGGGGGGGCAACGGCGACGATGCGCTCCGGCGCGCCGGTTCCCTCGCCGAGCGCGCCGCGGCTGCGGGCGATCGAGTGAGTGAGCTCTGCGGGAGAATCCGTGCGGGCATCATCCGCATGGACATCGAGCCGGAGGGGGCGACCGAACAGGTGGCCGCCCTCGTGGAGCAGGCGGTGCCCGTGTTTCAGGCCGCCGGCGACGACTTGGCCCTCTACACGGCCTACCACGCGCTTGGGTGGGTGGCGCTCAATCGCGCGGAAACGGACGCAGCGCTGGAGGCATACGAGCGGGCCGCCGACCACGCTCGGCAAGCGGGCCTCCCGCACGAGCTCCTGGGGTGGCGCGCGATCTTTCGCCTCTACGGGACGACCCCCGTGTCGCGGCTGTTGGCGTGGCTTGACGAGAATGAGCCACGATTCGGGCGGGACCCCTGGCTCCCTGCGGCCCGGGCCTGGGCGCTGGCAATGCTCGGTCGCTTCGACGAGGCGCGCGCGATCCTCGCTGAAACGCGTGCGGGGCTGGCCGAGCTGGGTGGGGGAGTCCAGCTCGGGGTCATTACCGGAATCGAGTCGGCCGGGGTCGAGCTCCTGGCCGGCGATCTCACTGCCGCCGCCGAGCTCGGGGCAGAAGGGTGCAGCCTCCTCGGCGAGCTCGGCGCCGTGAGCTTTCTGTCGACCGCTGCAGCGACGCTCGCTCAAACGCACTATGCGCTCGAGCGGCTCGAGGAGGCCGACGCCTGGGCCGGCCGCGCGGCGGAGCTCGGCGCGAGCGACGACGCGTTTACGCAGATGCCCTGGCGGCAGGTCAGGGCGAAGGTGCTCGCACGTCGCGGCGAGCACGAGGAGGCGCAGCGGCTCGCGCGGGAGGCTGTCGCGATCGGCGAAGCAACGGACTTTCTCGACGGACAGGGAGACGCGTACGCCGACCTCGCGGAGGTCCTCCTGCTCTCGGCGAAGCCCGACGAGGCGGTCGCGGCGCTCGAGCAGGCACTCACACGCTACGAAAGCAAAGAAAACCGCGTTTCGGCTCGGCGCACTCAGGCGCGACTTACCGAGCTCAAGGACCCGGTGTCGCCGTGAACGTTTCCCGTTGTACAGTGGCGCCGCGGTTACGCCAGCGCCGCCGCTCGCTCGAGAGCGTCGATCTCGATCTTCTGCATCTGCAGCATCGCCTCCATGACGCGCTGCGACTTCGCCGGGTCCGGATCGCCGAGCAGCTCGGGCAGGGCGGTCGGAATGATCTGCCACGAGACGCCGTACTTGTCCTTCAACCAGCCGCAGGGGCCTTCTTCCCCACCTTTGGAGAGCTCGCTCCAGAAGGAGTCGACCTCTTCCTGGGTCTTGCAGCTGACCTGGAACGAGATGGCCTCGTTGAACGTGAAGTCGGGCCCGCCGTTCAAGGCCACGAACTTCTGGCCGTCGAGCTCGAAGCTCACGGTCATCACGGTCCCTGCGGGCCGGGGCCCGGCCTCGCCGTAGCGGGCGACCTCCACGATCTTCGAGTTCGCGAACACCGAGGTGTAGAACGTCGCCGCCTCTTCCCCTTCGGTGTCGAACCACAGGCATGGAGTGATCTCGTGCATCGCCGTCCTCTCTCGTAGTCGTGTTTCTCGCTAGACGATCAGGGCCGCCCAGCCGGCTCTGCCGCAAGCTCGCCGGCTGCGCGCGGCGTCTCGCGCTCGTGCGGCGGTTCGATGGTGATGTTCGGAAGCGCGCGGTCGAGCCAGCGCGGGATGTACCACGACTTCTCGTGCAGCAGCGTGAGGAAGGCGGGCACGAGCGTCATGCGCACGATCAGAGCGTCCGAGAGGATCGCGACCGCGAGTAGCAGCCCGAACTCCTTCGGGATGCGATCCGGGCTGAGGATGAAGGCCGCGAAGACGGTGCCCATGATCAGCGCCGCAGCGACGACGACGCGGCCGATGGCCGCGAGGCCGTGGTCGACCGCCTCGCGGGTCTTCAGGCCGTGGACGTGCTCCTCGCGAATGCGACTCATGAGGAACACCTCGTAGTCCGTCGAGAGCCCGAAGAGGATCGCGAAGGCGATCGGCGGGACGAAGGTCTCGATCGGCCCCGTTCGATCGAGGCCCGTCAGGCCGAGCAGATGGCCTTCCTGCACGACCAGAGTGAGCACGCCGAAACCGACGAAAGCGGAGAGGATCGTCGTGATCGCCGCCTTCGTCGAGATCACGATCGACCGGAACGCCATCGCCAGGACGAAGAAGGTGACACCGATGATGTAGAGCAGGAAGAACGGCATCCGCTCGACGATCCGCTCGGCGATGTCCTTGAAGGCCGCCGTCTGGCCGGACACGTATGCACGGGCATCGCCACCCGCTGTCGCGGCGGGCACGGCATCGTCTCGCAGCCGATCGACGAGCTTGTCGGTCGCCTCGTCCTGCGGAGCCGACTTCGGGGTTACGAAGACGATCGCGACCGATTTTTCGTCGTTGAACTGTGGCCTGCCCACGGAAGCCACGTCCGGAAGGGCCTGCACCCGGTGGAGGATCTTCTGCGGAGCCTGCCGGTCGCCGTTCACGTCGACCACGATCGGGATCGGGCCGTTGAACCCGCGGCCGAATCCCTCCGCCAGCAGGTCGTAGGCCCGCCGGCTGGTCTGCTCCTTGGGTTGTGTCCCCTGGTCCGCCGCTCCCAGGCGCACCAGCGTCGAGGTTGCCGCGAGGCCCAGGATCAGCAAGATGGCGACGGGAAAGACGAAGCGCGCGTTCGCGGTCACGAACCGGCCCCAGCGGGCGATGAAGGTCTTCTCACGGGCCGCCTCCGAGTCGTCCACCGGGGGCAGGAACGGCACCTTCAGCCGGTCGATCTTGTGGCCGAGCAGCGCCAGCACTGCAGGCAGGAGCGAGCTCGCGATCAGGACGGTCGTCAGCACACCGAGGGCGCTGCCGACGCCGAGCTTGGTGACGAAGTCGAGACCGATGAAGGCGAGACCGCTGACCGAGATTGCGACCGTCACGCCGGCGAAGAGCACGGCGCGCCCAGCGGAAGCACCCGCCGCGGCGGCGGCGTCGCGCGGTGAGAGCCCTTCGTGGAGCAGCTGTCTGAACCGCGTGACGATGAACAGCGAGTAGTCGATGCCGACGCCCAGCCCGATCATCGAGACCAGGATCGGCGTGATCGTGTTGATGTCGGTCAGACCGGCCAGGATGAAGAGCAGCAAGAACGCCGTCGCCACCGCCGTGATCGCCAGGGCGATCGGGATCAGCATGGCCACGAAGGTGCGAAAGACGATCAGCAGCACGATGATCGCCGCGAGCAGGCCGAGACTCTCCGAGGTCCCCTGCTCGGGGGGCGGGAACTCGGCCTCGCCGTTGAACTCGGCCGTCACCCCCGCCGGCTCGACCGTGTCGCGGACGGCATCTTCGACCGCGACGACCTCGTCGCGGTCATCTCCCTCGATCGTCTGATCGAACTGTGCTTCCGCGTAGGCGATGCGCCCGTCGTCGGAGAAGGTGTCCTTGCTGAAAGGGTTGCCGACGCTTTCGATCCCTGCCTTGTCGCCGGTGGGCTTGAACTCTTTCGACTTGAGGCGCGCGACGGCTTCCCGGACCGCCGCCTTGCGCTGCGGCGTGTCGAGCCGCTCGCCCTCGGGCGCAGCGAAGACGACATTCAGGACACCGCCCTGCTCGGACGCGAACTCGGACTCGATCAGGTCGGTTGCCTTCTGCGTGTCCGAGCCCGGGATCTCGAATTCATCTCGCAGGCTGCCCCCGATCGTCCCCACTAGGACGATGAGGAGGACGACGATGCCGACCCACGCGGCGACCACGCGCCACGGATGGGAGGCGCAGGCTCGCGCCCAGCGCGCAAGCGCGCCCGTCGAGAGGCGCTCATGAGCTGCCCGTCGTCCCGGCGAGGGTTCCCCGGAGCGGGCGGTATCACCGATTTCAGGTCCGAGATTGCGATCGGTCATGTGTCTGGCCCTTTCCTGGCTGCTGGTTTCCTACTAGAGACGAACGGGAGACGAAAAAGTCATCGGTCGCTGCTCGCCGGCAAGGACTCGCACGTTTTCGCGGGGGAACTATTCGTCGCGGTCGATGGGCGGATCGCGCCGAGGAATGGGCGAAGCGTTGACGATCGACGTGGTGGTCTCGCCGTAGACGAGGAAGCGATCGAGCAGGTCGCTGAGCTCGTCGATTGAACGCAGGTAGACCTTCAGGTAGAAGCAATCCTCGCCCGTGATGCGATGACACTCGCTGACTTGGGCGATCTCGGCGGCAAGCTCGGGGACCCGCGATAGCTGGCCGGGAGCAGGCTTGATCCGAACGATCGCGGTCAGCGGGTACCCGAGAGCTCGGGGGTTGAGCTCGGCGCGGTAGCCGGTGATGACGCCGGCCCGCTCGAGGCGCTGGACACGCTCGGCGACGGCCGGTGAGGAGAGGTTCACCCGCCGCCCGAGCTCGGCCAAGGAGACGCGACCGTCGGTGGTCAACTCGCCGATGATCTTTCGGTCAGTTTGGTCGATCTTTGGAATATTCACTCCATTCGCGCCTGAAAGTCCTTTCTTCATGATCTGTGTCGAGCATAACGCCTTCGATTCGGTCTGTCCATTTCAGCGTCATTTGGGAACACTGTCCAGATCGCAGGCTACGTCGATACCGCCACGGGGCATCGAGCACGGACGAACCTCGTGGCCACCGTGCCCCCGCAGGCATATTTCGTCGGCAGCGCCGTCTTCCACTACCTTGGCCCCTCCTTCGCGGTGCTCTTGTTCGCCCGCGTCGAGGTGCTGGGCGTGGCCTGGCTGCGAATCGCCTCGGCGGCTCTGATCTTCGCGATCTGGCGCCGGCCGTGGCGCAAGTTCCTCGAGCTCGACCGCAACGGGCAGGCGCTGATCGTCGTGCTGGGCGCCGTGTTCGCAGTCATGAACGCCTGCTTCTACATCTCGATCGACCGCCTCCCTCTCGCGACCGTGGCGGCGATCGAGTTCATCGGCCCGATCGCACTCGCGGTGATCGGCGTTCGCGTCGGCCGCAACCTCGCGGCAGTCGCCGCGGCCGCTGCCGGCGTCTATCAGCTGACCCGGGTGCAGTTCGCAGGCGAGCCGCTCGGGGTCGCCTTCGCATTCGCCAACGCGGCCCTCTTCACCGCCTACATCATCCTCGCGCACCGCATCGCCCGCCGCTCGGCGATGGGCGGGGTCGACGGTTTGGCCGCGGCGATGCTCTGCGCCTTCGTCTTCGTCTCCCCCATCGGCCTTTCGGGCGCAGCGCATGCCTTCGCAGATCCGATCGCCCTCGCCGCCGGTGTCGGCGTCGGCGTGTCCTCCTCTGTCGTCCCCTACGTGCTCGACCAGCTGGCGATGGCCCGCCTGCCGCGTGCGACTTACGCGCTCTTCGTGGCGCTGTTACCGGCGACCGCGACCGCGATCGGGATCATCGTCCTCCGCCAATTGCCGTCCCCGGTCGACCTCGCCGGGATCGCCCTCGTCATGATCGGCGTCGCTCTCCATCGACCCGACCCAAGCGACAGCGGACGCAGCGTGGCCCAATCGGCGAGCCCGTGATTCGGAATGGCTCGAGCCGCTCCGGCGTTCAAATCGGTATGACGCGCCTCGTCGGGATCAACCACGTCGCTCTCGAAGTCGGCGATGTCGAGGAGGCGCTCGCCTTCTATGGGCAGATCTTCGAGTTCGCTCTGCGAAGCCGTTCCACGGGCGCCGCGTTCATCGACATCGGCGACCAGTTCATCGCGCTGATGCAGGGGCGGACCGGGCCGCCAGATCGGGCCCGCCACTTCGGGCTCGTCGTCGAGGACAAGGAGGCCGTGCGCAAAGCGCTCGAAGACGCGGGCGTCGAGATCCGCCCGGGTCGCAGGCTCGACTTCCAGGATCCCTGGGGCAACACGGTCGAGGTCGTCCAGTACGACCAGGTGCAGTTCACGAAGACCGAGCGAGTGCTACGCGGAATGGGGCTCGACCTCGGCAAGACGCCGCAGGCGCTCGCCGAGCTCGAAGCCAAAGACCTCGCCTAGTTCAGCCGACGAGCTCTAAGCGCTCAGCGATGCGGTCGAAGAAGGTCGACCAGCCCTCCCGCGCGCGCTCGTACTGCTCGGCCGACATGCGCCCGCGCTGCTGGAAGAGCATCTCGGTGCGGCCGTCGCCGAGGTCGGTGAGGACGACGGTGATCAACTCGTAAGCCTCTTCGCCCGGCTGGTCGGAGACCGTGAAGACGAGCCGTTCGGGCTCGACGACCTCGCGATACTCGCCCTTCCACCGGATCTCACGGCGCGCGGGCTCGGCGAACATCGTCGCCCGCCACGAGCCTCCAGGCCTGACGTCCATCGAGACGCTGGCCAGCGGGACCTCGGATTCCGTGCCGCCGAACCAGTCCGCGAAGGCCGCGGGCTCAGTCCATTCCCTCCACACGCGCTCCCGCGGCGCGTCGAAGACCCGCGTGATCGTGATCCCTGCCGGGTCAGGCACTGCCCGGTCCTTCCTGCAGGCGTTCGCCGAGGCGGTCGAAGCTACCCTGCCAGAAGCGGCTGTAGTGCTCGAGCCAGTCGACAGCCTCCTTCAGGGGCGCTCCCTGCAGGCGCGAGGGCCGAAGCTGTGCCGACCGGCGGCGCGTGATCAGCTCCGCACGCTCGAGCACCTTCAGGTGCTTGGAAATCGCCTGGACGCTGATCGGGAAGGGCTCGGCCAGCTCGTTCACGGTGGCCTCGCCTTCCGCAAGGCGCGCCAGGATCGCGCGCCGGGTCGGATCGGCGAGGGCCGCGAAGGTGCTCGAAAGCTGGTCGACTGCCACGTCTTCATCCTCTCGGTTTAGCAACTGTAGAGTTGAGTATGGTATCGAGGTCCGCGGATGGAGCGGGCCCAAACAACGAGAGGGAGGCAAACGTGGGCAGGATCGTCGTAACCGAATTCGTGTCGCTGGACGGCGTCGTCGAGGATCCGGGCGGGGCCGAGGACTTCAAGTACGGAGGTTGGAGCTTCGAGGTCAGCCGCGGTGACGAGGGCGACAAGTTCAAGCTCGACGAAACGCTCTCCTCCGAGGCCCTGCTGCTTGGACGCGTGACGTACGAGGGCTTCGCGAAGGCCTGGCCGTCCAGAGAAGGCGAGTTCGCCGACAAGTTCAACACCATGCCCAAGTACGTCGTCTCCTCGACCCTGGAGGAGCCCGAGTGGGGCAACTCGACCGTGCTCAAGGGCGACGTCGCGGAGGAGGTCGCGAAGCTGAAGCAAGAGCAGGACGGCGAGATCGTCGTCCACGGCAGCCCCCGGCTCGTGCAGACGCTCTTCGAGCACGACCTCGTCGACGAGCTCCGGCTGATGGTGTTTCCGGTCGTGCTGGGAACCGGAAAGCGCCTCTTCGGCGAGACGAGCGACAAGAAACCGCTGCGGCTGGTCGACTCGAAGGTGGTCGGGGACGGCGTTGTCATCCTCATCTTCCAGCCGGCTGGCTAGGCCGGCGGGATGTTCTGGTTGCGGCGGAGGACGTTCTTCGGGTCGTAGCGCTTCTTCAACGCCTGCAGGCGCCCGAATGCTTCGTCGCCGAAGGCTCCGCGCACACGTTCGAGCGGCTCGTCGGCCTGCATGTAGTTGACATAGCCGCCGCTGCCGAACGACCACGGCTCGATCGCCGCCGCCGTGTCACGAGCCCACGCGATGTACTGCTCGTCGAGCGCGGGGTCCAGCCAGGTCGCCATCACGCTGACGTTGAAGGCTGCTCCCCGGAAGCCGACGACGCCAGCGCTCCCGTCGGCATCCTTCGGCGCACCGTGCAGGGATTCGATCAGGACTCCTCCCGGAGGCCGGCCCAGTGCGACGATCCGCCCCAGCAGCTCGTCGATGAGCTCGTCCGGGAGCTCACGCACGAAGTGACCCTTCCAGTAGTGCCGGTTCTCGCCGTACGGCGAGTCGAACACAAGCTGCTGGTCGAGAAACGACTGTGCGCGCACGCCGTCGTCGACGAGCCCCGGCGCCGAACGCAGCGTGCGCAGTTCATCGGGATCCGGATCCGAGCCCGTGTAGCAGGGCGCGACGACTAGGACCGGCGCCAGCGACTCGTTCACCGCAAGCCCAGCCTGGCAGCTGAGGTCGCGCGGAGAACGTGCGGCGAGGTCGCGGAAGCGGCGAAACGCCTCCCGGACGCCGCTCCCTCCGAACGTGAGCAGGCCGCCGACGACCCGGTCGAGCGGGTGCAAGACGAACTGCAGCCGTGTCGCGACACCGAAGTTGCCGCCTCCGCCGCGGAGCCCCCAGAGGAGATCAGGATTCTCGTCGGCGCCGGCATGCACCACGGTTCCATCGGGAGTGACGAGGTCTGCACCCATGAGCTTGTCGCACGTCAGGCCGTGCTGGGCAGTCAGGTGCCCGATGCCCCCGCCAAACGTGAGCCCGGCCACGCCCGTGGAGCCGACAACGCCTCCGGGAGTCACCAGTCCGAGCGCCTGAGTGGCCGCGTCGAAATCGAGCCAGGTCGCCCCGCCGTCGGCGTAGGCGAGGCGCGCGTCGCCGTCCACCTCGACCCTTCGCAGCAGTGAGAGATCGATTACGAGCCCGCCGTCGCAGACGCAATGCCCGGCGGGATTGTGCCCTCCTCCGCGCACAGCGACCTCGAGTTCGTGCGCGCCTGCGAAGTCGAAGGCCGCCACGACATCGCTCGCGCCGACGCAACGAGCGATCACCGCCGGCCGGCGGTCGACGAGAGCGTTGAAGCAGCGGCGTGCCGCGTCGTACTCCGCATCCCCAGGAGCGACGACTGCGCCGGCCACCGACCGCCGCAGCTCGTCCAGGCTCTCAGGGACTACCCCGCTCTCCGACACCCGGCGACGACTGTACTGGACGAGATCGACCCGCAGCTCCGTCGTTGACATGTGACCTTTTAGTCACGTATAGTCGGCAGTCATGGACGCGGTGTTCAAGGCCCTCTCCGATCCGACCCGCCGCAGCTTGCTCGACCAGCTGTTCAGGCAGGACGGGCAGACGCTGAGCGCGCTCGAGCTGCGGTTGCCGATGACGCGCTTCGGCGTCATGAAGCACCTGCGGGTGCTCGAGGAGGCCAACCTCGTGACCACGCGACGCCGCGGGCGCGAGAAGCTCCACTTCCTGAACCCGGTCCCGATCAGGCTCGTCCACGACCGCTGGGTGAGCAAATACGCAGAGCCCTGGGCCGCAGCGCTGAGCGGGCTCAAGCGCGACCTCGAGGAGGACACGATGGAGAAGGTGTTCGAGATCTACATCAAGACGACCCCGGAGCGCCTCTGGGAGGCGATCACGGACCCCGACCTGAGGAGCAAGTACTCGTTCGGCACCCGGGTCAGCTCCGACTGGACGCCCGGCTCACGCTACGAGGCCACCGGTCCGGACGGCACCGGGGTCTGGGTCGAAGGCGAGAACCTCGAGGTCGATCCGCCGCGCCGGCTTGTTCAGAGCATGACTGCCCTCTGGAGCCATGAGGTAAAGGATGAGGGAACCTCGCGCGTCACCTACGAGATCGAACAGGTCGGCGACTCCTGCCGGCTGACGGTCGTCCACGACGAGCTTCGCGAAGGAGCGAACGACGAGCTCTACGGCGGCTGGCCGATGATCCTGTCGGGTCTGAAGACACTGCTCGAGACGGGCGAGCTACTGACAACGCCGGCATCACAGCGATTCGGCTGAGCCGACCTTCGACCGTTGGCCGCTAGAAGCCCGTCGGCATCATTGTCGGCGGGCTTCGCGAGTGAGCCGGCCGCGACCGGCGTGCTCCTCCTCCTCGCCACGTGGGAGATGGTGTTCAAGCCGGGCCTCTAGGAAGGTTTGGCGACGCTCGTGAGCTGGGCGGCCACCGCCAGCCAGCGGCCTTCCCGTAACTGCCAGACGTCGGTGTAGCGCGTCGACGCGGGCACGCCGTCGCGGTTGTAGTGGGTGACGCCGTGCACGAGCGCTGCATCGCCAAGCGGGCGGACGTCGATCTCGTCGTAGGTCACGTCCTTCACGCCCGGCCCGCCCTCGGTCCGCCTCAGGAACTCGGCCTTGTTGATGCGCCGGCCGTCGGCGAGCGTGCAGACGAAGTCCTCGCCGAGATGCTCGTTGTACCAGGCAGTGTCCGATTCGAAGAAGGCGCGGATGTACTGGGCATTCAGGTCGTGCAGCGCCGCCACGGCCTCGTCCTCGTGGGTCGCGGCGGTGATGACATCGGGCTCCCGCGTGGTCCCGGGCATGTTCTCCTCCTTGGCGAGTTGCATACGCGGAGAATGAGCGAACGCGAGCCACCGTTCTCGCCGGATCCGGACAGATCCGGCGCCTGTCCGAATCCGGCCAGTCGGACAGGGCTCGCGCGCGGTATACCTGACGGTGTGGAAGCGTTCTCCGCGGTCGTCACCACGGGCATCTACTGCCGCCCCGGATGCTCCGCGCGTCCTCGCGTCGAGAATGTCCGCGCGTTCCCGCTCGCGGCCGCGGCCGAGGCTGCCGGCTATCGAGCCTGCCTTCGCTGCCGCCCCTACCGCCGGCCGCAGTCAATCGGCTGGACGGCGCCGGAACTGGTCTGCCGGGCCGTGCGCCTGATCCTCGACGGCGCACTCGACAGAGGAAGCGAGGCCGCGCTGGGCGCGCGGCTGGGGATGTCGCCCCGGCACCTTCGACGCCTGTTCACCGCACACCTGGGCGTGACGCCCGACGGGTTGGCGCGCTCGGCACGGGTGCATTTCGCCCGCCGGCTGCTCGACGACACCGATCTCACCATGACCGAGATCGCCTTCGCCGCAGGCTTCGGCAGCCTGCGCCAGTTCAATCGCGCCTGCCGGGAGGTCTTCCGGGAATCGCCGCGCATGCTGCGCGCCAGGCGCCGCAAGGCCGATCGGCTCGTCGCCGACGGCGGCCTCCTCCTGCGGCTCCCGTTCCACGGCCCGCTCGACTGGCAAGCGCTGGCCGAGTACTTCGCCGCGCGTGCGATCCCGGGCGTCGAGCATGTGTCGGGCAGCACCTATCGCCGCACGATCGTCGTCGGTGACAACCCCGGCGTGATCGAGCTCTACCCTGGGGGTGACGATTACCTCCTGCTGCGCGCCCATTTGCCCCACTGGGAAGAGCTCGTGCACGTGGTCAACCGGGCTCGGCACATCCCGAACCTCGACTTCGACCTGGACGAGCCGGCGAGCCACCTCGTTCATGATGCGACGATCGGCCCCTTGCTCAGGGCACGACCCGGGCTTCGCCCCCCGGGGACCTGGGATCCGTTCGAGACCGGCGTGCGCGCGATCATCGGTCAGCAGATCACCCTCGCCGCGGCGAACACCATCGCCGGACGGCTCGTCAGGCGGCTCGGCACGCCGGTGCCCGGCCTCGAGCGGCTCGGGCTCACACACACGTTTCCCCCGGCAACGGCGCTCGCCGAGGCCGACCTCACGGGGCTCGGGCTGACGCCTGCGCGAGCCAACGCGATCGGCGTGTTCGCACGCGCGGTCGCCGAGGACGCCGTGCGGCTCGATCGCAGCATCAGCCTCGATCAGCTGATCGCCTCGATCACCGCACTCGACGGCCTCGGGCCGTGGACCGCCCAGTACATCGCGCTCCGGCTCGGTGAGCCGGACGCCTGCCCCACGACCGATCTCGCGCTGCAGCGGGCCCTCCCCCGAAACACCCCGCACGCGGGCACCACGATCGGCGACCTCTCCGAGCGCTGGCGGACGTGGCGGGCACTGGCCGCGACGCACCTGTGGATCGCGGAAGCGGCGGAGGAGGCTTCGCTTGGGAGTACGAGCGCCGGGAAAGGAGCGGCGTGACCGAACCCGCCGAGCGCGTGCTCGACCTGCGGACCTACAAGCTCGTGGCGGGCGGAGCCGAGGAATTCGATCGCATCTTCCGCGAGCGCGTCTTGCCGATGCTCGAGCGCTTCGGCATCGAGGTCGTGGGCTACGGCCCCTCGCTCGACGACGGCGACCTGTACTACCTCATGCGCGCGTTCGCCTCGGCGACTCAGCGTGAAGAGCAGCTCGACGCCTTCTACGGAAGCGAGGAGTGGCGGCAGAAGCACCGAGAGGCCGTGCTGGCACTCATCGAGACCTACCACACGTTGCTGGTCGACTTGGCGCCGGCTATGCGTGGTGGAGGTCGACCGACCTCGAGCGCATGACGGGTCCGAAGACGTACGTGGCGCTGCTACGCGGGATCAATCTCGGCAGCAGCAACCGGGTCTCGATGCCGGACCTGCGGACGCTCCTCGAGAGCCTCGGTGCCGAAGACGTCGTCACGTATCTCCAGAGCGGCAACGTCGTCTTCAAGAGTGCCGAGGGCGCCGACAAGCTGACCCGAGCTATCGAGAGGCGAATCAACCGCGACCTTGGGCTCAGCGTGACAGTCTTGCTGCGCACGCCGCGGCAGCTGGCCAAGGTCAAGGCCGGCAATCCATTCGCCAAGGACGTGAAAGACCCGACGAAGCTGCACGTCACGTTCCTGGCCGAGAAGCCGGACCGCGCCAGCGTCCGCAACCTCGATCCGAAGCGGGCTGTGCCCGACGAGCTCCGCCTCGTCGCACAAGAGGTCTACCTGCATTGCCCAAACGGCTACGGCAGGTCGAAGCTCACCAATGCCTACTTCGAGAAGCAACTCGGCGTGGCGGCCACGACCCGGAACTGGAAGACCGTCACGAAGCTCGCCGAGCTCGCGAACGCCTGATTGCCTGGGTGACTGGAGAGCGCTCAGCGCGCTTTGACGTCCTGACCTGTAGACGAGCGACGACGAAGAACCGATTCCTGCGACCGAGTGACCTCGGTAGGATGGCCCTCGGTGCAGGACTCCTCGCTCACGGTCAAGCCCGACGCGGGTCAGCTCGAGCACAGCCTCGAGCAGCATCGGGCGGAGCTCACCGCCTACTGCTACCGCATGCTCGGCTCGCCCTTCGAGGCCGAGGACGCGGTGCAGGACACGTTCGTCCGCGCCTGGCGGAGCTATGACGGTTTCGAGGGCCGAGCGGCGCTGCGCTCGTGGCTGTACCGGATCGCGACGAACGTCTGCCTCGACATGCTCGGCGGGAGAGAGCGCCGAGCCCGTCCGATGGATCTTGGGCCGGCATGGAACCCCGACGGGCCGATCGGCCGCACGCTGCCGGAAGTGACATGGATCGAGCCGGTGCCGGACGGCCTCGTCGCCACGCAGGGAGACCCCGCCGAAGTGGCCGTCTCGCGCGAGACGATCCGCCTCGCGTTCGTTGCAGCCCTGCAGCACCTTCCTCCTCGCCAGCGCGCAGCACTCATCCTCTGTGAGGTCCTGCGCTGGAAGGCGAGCGAGGTTGCGGAGCTCCTGGACACGAGCGTTGCTTCCGTCAACAGCGCACTCCAGCGCGCGCGCTCGAGGCTCGAGGCGAGCGGCGTCAGCTCGACCGACCCGGTTCCGGCGCTGGACGAATCTCAACGGGAGCTCCTCGCCCGCTACGTCGAGGCGTTCGAGCGCTACGACATGGACGCGCTCACCTCGCTGATCCAGGAGGACGCCACGCAGTCGATGCCGCCGTACGAGCTGTGGCTGAGCGGGCGCGAGAACATTCTCCGCTGGTGGCTCGGGCCCGGGGCCGCCTGTCGCGGCTCACGTGTGATCCCGACCATGGCGGCGAATGGGTCTCCCGCGTTCGGGCAGTACAGGCGGAGCGCCTCGGGGAGCGGCTTCGATCCGTGGGCACTGCAGGTGCTCGAGATCGCCGACGGACGGATCGTCGAGCTCACGTTCTTCCTCGACACGGAGCGGATGTTTCCGCTCTTCGGGCTGCCCCCGCGGCTCGAGTCCTAGTCCGGCAGGACGGCGGTCAGGCCCAGGAAGTCGACCAGCTCGAGCAGCTCGCTCGACGCATGGCGCAATCGGACCTGGCAGCCCTGCCGCCGCGCGGCGAGCTGAAGCCGCGTGAGAGCGTCGATCGTCACGCAGTCGGGCTCGACCCCGCTCACGTCACAGAACGCGACGTCGGCGCCGCTCTCTTCGAGCAATGCGCAAACGCGCTTGCAGAGGCCGGGCAGGTCGGCGCGGGCGATGGGGCCCTCGACTGCGAACGCGACCGTCTGCGGCGAGGAAAGGCCCATCGGGAGATAGACCGTCCGAGCGGGGAAAACTCATCGGTGCGGCGAGCGATGAGTTTCGGCGCGCAGTGCGGTCCAAGTAGTCGTCCGATCATGAAGCGACCGAAAGGAACGCCCTGATGACCATCACAGACACCCGCACGCGCTGGCTCGCGCTCGTCGTCCTCTGCATGGGCAGCCTGATGATCGTCCTCGACACCACGATCGTGAACGTCGCGCTGCCCTCGATCAGGGCGGACCTCGGCTTCTCGCAGACCTCGCTCGCCTGGGTCGTGAACGCCTACATGCTGACCTTCGGCGGCTTCCTGCTGCTCGGGGGCCGGCTGGGAGACCTCTTCGGGCACCGTCGGCTGTTCCTCTTCGGCATCACGCTCTTCACCCTGGCCTCCCTGGCCTGCGGGTTGGCAGGCTCTCAGGGGATGCTCGTGGGCGCGCGAGCCGTGCAGGGGCTCGGCGGCGCCGTCGCCTCGGCGGTTGCGCTCTCGCTGATGATGAACCTGTTCACCGAGCCGGCCGAGCGTGCTAAGGCGATGGGCGTCTTCGGCTTCGTCGCCGCGGGCGGTGGCAGCATCGGTGTGCTCCTCGGCGGTGTGCTGACGGACGTGCTCAACTGGCACTGGATCTTTCTCGTCAACCTCCCGATCGGCGTCCTCGTGTACGTCCTCACCCTGCGCCTGCTGCCGGCCGCGCGCGTCGCATCCGCCAGCGGGTGTCTCGACGTCGCCGGCGCGGTCACGATCACGGCCTCGCTGATGCTCGCCGTCTACGCGATCGTCAACGGCAACCAGGAGGGGTGGGCATCCGGGCGGATCCTCGGCCTGCTCGGCGGCGCGGCAGCGCTGCTCGCGCTCTTCCTCGCCATCGAGTCGCGGGTGCGCTCACCGTTGGTGCCGCTGGGCCTATTCCGGCTGCGGAACGTTGCGACCGCGAACGTCGTCGGCGTGCTCTGGGCGGCGGCGATGTTCGCGTGGTTCTTCCTCTCCGCGCTCTATCTTCAGCTCGTGCTCGGGTACAGCCCGTTGCAGGTCGGTCTCGCCTTCCTCCCGGCCAACCTGATCATGGGCGCGTTCTCGCTCGGGCTCTCCGCAAAGCTCGTGCTGCGTTTCGGGATCAGGGCGCCGCTGGCGACCGGGCTGCTGCTGGCCGGGATCGGGCTGCTGCTGTTCGTGCGTGCACCCGTCGACGGGAGCTTCGCCGTCGACGTCCTCCCGAGCATGATCCTGCTCGGCTTCGGCGCCGGCATGGCGCTGAACCCGGTGCTGCTCGCGGCGATGAGCGACGCCAAGCCGGAGGAGTCCGGGCTCGCCTCGGGCGTCGTCAACACTTCGTTCATGATGGGCGGCGCGCTCGGCCTTGCCGTCCTCGCGAGCCTCGCCGCCTCCCGCACCGACAGCCTGCGTGCGTCCGGAGACGGCCAACTGGCTGCCCTGACCGGCGGCTACCACGTCGCATTCATCGTCGGCGCCGTCTTCGCCTTCGCAGCGGCCGCGCTGGGCGCGACGCTCCTTCGCACCGGACAGGAGTCGCCCGCCGACGGTGGAGAAGCAATGCTCGGTGCCCCCGCGACGGCCGAGGCCTCGTAAGCCGGCTACGACACGCTGCTCAGCCCCCGGTCGCCGAGAAGTGCTGGTAGTCGGGCGTGCCCGTCCACCGGCCTCCCCACGACCAGCCAACCGCGGCGAACGCGCGGACCACCAAGCCGCCGCGCACGGCCATGCCAGGCCGGATCCTGGATCGGTCGAGATACGTCCGCCCCGCACGTGGGTGCACGCGCCCGCCCTCGAGGTATGGGTTCTCGACGGGATTGACGTCGATCGCCTGCCCGTACGCGTGCGTCGACCAGCGGCGCGGGCCGGGCCCGACGGTGTAGCGGCAGTTGAACGCCGAGGTGTTGTCTGCGGCGAGCGAGCGCTCGTCGTTCCCGCCGTAGGCGTCGATCGGCCTCATCCGCCGAATCGGGAAGCGGGCCGCGTAGAGCCGGGAGAAGACGCGGACGAGGTCGCCGACCGCAGCGGCGTTCGCGACCAGGGCGCCGGTGTGCGCCGCTCCCTCGAAACCCCAGTACCTAAGCCCGATGCGCCGGAGCTGCGCGGGGCCAACCGGGCAGCCGGCGTGCCACGAGTGCGGAAGCTGGGCCTTTGTCACCGGCGAGACGGTGTGCGAGAACGGCGGCCCCTGGGCGGCGAGCAGTGCGAGCAGCAGAAATCCCATCGCCGTTCGAGACTAGTCTGCAGAGCTCGATGAGGAAAGCGCTTGCCCTCCTTGCCTGCCTGGCCCTCTACCCTGCCGCGAGCGCTGCGGGCGATCGCACGGCCGGCGCCGTCTGCCCGCCGACGCTCGCGAGCCAACTCGCGTCTACGGGCTCCGCGAAGCAGCTCGTGACCGTCGTCGCGGAGCTGCGCACCTCGACTCGGGCCGTCGCCCAGATCTGGGAGCGCTCCGGCGAGTGCTGGACCGCTCGCGCGGGCCCCTGGGAGGCCTGGCTGGGTCGGCGCGGCGTCTCCGAGCACCGCCACGAGGGTGACCGCACGACCCCGGCCGGCGCGTACGGCGTCGGGCGTGTCATGTTCGGTCTCGGGCCGAATCCGGGTGTGCGGTACCCGTACCACCGAATCGTCTGCGGCGACTGGTGGGTGGAGGACCCAAGCTCGCCCCACTACAACCGGTTTCGCCACGTGCGCTGCGGCGCTCGGCCTCCGTTCCGCATCACGAGCGAGGACATGTCGCGCTCACCGGCCGCGGCTCCGGCATCTTCCTCCACGCCAGCACCGGCCGGCCGACGCAAGGGTGCGTCAGCCTGCCGCTTCCGCAGCTCCTCACCGTGCTCCGCTGGCTCCGGCCCGCGAGCTCGCCGCTGATCGTGATCGGCACGCGGACTACGATTCGCCGCTACTAACGCAAGCGGCCCGCGTGAAGCGGGCTGCTTGGTGGGGAGTCCTCTAGCGGGAGGGGGAGAAGCTAAGCGGCCGGCGCCATCCAGAAGCGCTCGGCGCGAGCTGGATGATGGCCGAACGGGCCGCCGCGCATGGTGCGGAACCGCGGGAAGGTGCCGTTCACGATCTCGTCGATGTCCGACTTCAGCCGGTCATACATCGCGTCGGCTTGCGCCTGCGTGAGCTTGCCGTCGGTCACAGCCTCGTCGAGATGCTTCTTGGCGTCGCCGAGGATCGCGTCCTTCAGCCCGTCGACGGACTTACCTTGCGCTTTTGCGACGTCGGCGAGGGACTTTCCGCTCGCGAGCTTCGCGTCGAGCTCCGCCACCGTGAGCCCGAGGTAGTCCGCAGTCGCCTGATGGTGGACACCGATCGGCCCAAGGTGATGGAACTCGCCGAAGCGTCCCGGGCCTCCGAAGAAGGGGAACCCGCCGGAGTTGATTCGTGCCTTGAGCTCGTCGGCCTGGGCCTTTGTGATCCGCCCGGCCTTCAGGTCGGCGTCGACCTGGTCGATCGCCGCGGCCTTCGTAGCATCCTGCAGCTTCTCGGTCGAGATCCCGAGGTGCTGCGCGACCCTGGCGAGAAATCCGTTGCCCGACGTCGACGAGCCGTTCGACGCCGCGATCGCCGCGCCGCCGCCCGCGACGACGGCGATCGCGGCCGCCGCGGCGAAGAAGCGCTTGGACTTGATCTGTCTGCTCAGCACATTCGTTCCTTTCAGCTTGTTGACGCTCTCATCGAACCAGGGCTCTCTAAGCAGGTTCTGAGAGGTCCCTAAGAAGTTCCTAAGAAGGTCGAGTGGCGAGCTTGACGTCGATCGTGTGGCTCTCGCCGTCGCGCCAGAACTCGAGCGAGATCGTGTCTCCGGGGCGCTTCGCGTCGATGGCGCGCTGGAGCCCCTCGGAGGTCGTGACCTTCTGCCCGTCGACCGCGGTGATGACGTCGCCGCCGGTCGGGTACGGATCGCCGTCAACGGTCTTCATCCCGGTCGCCGCATGCAGTTTCGCCCTCGCCGCAGGCGTCCCGGAACGCACGGCCTTGAGCTCCACGCCTTCGACGAGGTTCAGGTCGGAGGCGACAGAAGAGGGGATCGTCGCGACGGAGACGCCGAGGTAGGCGTGCTCGACCTTGCCGCTGGCGATCAGCTGCGAAGCAATCGTCTTGATCGTGTCCGACGGGATCGCAAAACCGACGCCGTCGCTCCCGCCGGAATCGCTGCGGATCTGCGAGTTGACACCGATTACCTGGCCGCGCGAGTTCAGCAGCGGCCCGCCCGAGTTGCCGTGGTTGATCGCTGCATCCGTCTGGATCGAGTCGTTGATGGTGAAGTCGTTCGGCGCCTGCATCTGCCGGTGGAGCGCGCTGACGATCCCGCTCGTCACCGTCTCCTCGAGACCAAAGGGGCTGCCGATCGCGACGACGCCGTCGCCGACGAGGAGCTTGCTCGAGTCGCCGAGCGGGAGCGGCTTCAGGATCGACGCCGGAGCGTCGACCTTGATCACGGCGAGGTCGGTCGAGGGATCGGAACCGACGACCCTCGCCGGGTAGCTGTCGCCGTTCCAGAACCGCACGGAGACAGACGTCGCGCCGTCGACGACGTGCTCGTTGGTGACGACGTTGCCCTTCGAGTCGTAAACGAAGCCCGACCCCTGCGCGCGCTGGTCCTCGCCTCCGAGGGGGCTAGATGAACCGCTCGAGGTGACCGTGATCTCGACGACGCCCTTGTATGAGCGCCTGTAGATCTCACCCACGGTGAGCGCGGAGTTGTTCGCGGTCGGCTCGGAGTCGGCCACGGGAATCTGGCGGACGACCGTCTTCGTGCTCGGGGACGAAACGGCGGAGTAGACGATCGCGCCGGCGCCGGCTCCTATGGCGAGCGCGGCGACGAGAGCTGAGGCGAGGATTGGAATGCGTCCTGGGCGGCGGTTCATTGGGATCCTTTCCGATGTGTGTGCCCGCTATGAGAGCACGCACGCCTAAGAAGTGTCTGAGAGCCCTTTAAGAAAGGTATGAGAACGAGCTTTCTTACTCCGCTCTCACACTCACAACGCAAGAATTGGAGCATGAAGATTCTCGTCGTCGACGACGAACGGGCCGTTCGCGAGTCGCTGCGGCGCGCGCTCGAGCTGGAGGGCTACGAGATCGAGCTCGCAGCGGACGGCAACGAGGCGCTCTACCGGCTCGAGTCGAACGACGAACCCGATGCGGTGATCCTCGATGTCCTGATGCCTGGCGTCGACGGGCTCGAGGTCTGCCGCCGCCTGCGGAGCTCGGGCAAGAAGCTGCCGGTGCTGATGCTGACCGCGCGCACAGAGGTCGAGGACCGGGTAGCGGGCCTCGACGCGGGTGCCGACGACTACGTCGTGAAGCCCTTCGCGCTCGAGGAGCTGCTCGCCCGGCTGCGGGCTCTTCTGCGACGGACCGGCGAGAGCGCGGGCGAGGTCCTCCGCTTCGCCGACCTCGAGCTGGAGCCCAACACGCGAGAGGTACGGCGCGACGGCCGCGCGATCGAGCTGACCCGAACCGAGTTCTCGCTCCTCGAGCTCTTCATGCGCAACCCGCGTCAGGTGCTGACGCGGTCGATCATCTTCGAGCGCGTCTGGGGCTACGACTTCGGCTTCGGCTCGAACTCGCTCGACGTCTACATCGGCTACCTGCGACGCAAGACGGAGGCAGGCGGGGAGCCGCGGCTCATCCAGACTGTCCGCGGCGTCGGCTACGCCTTGCGGAACGGATGAGCTTCCGCGTCCGCCTGACTCTGGTCGCCTCCGCGGCCGTCGCGCTGGCAGTGGTCGCCGCGTCGATCCTCGTCTACGTCGTCGTACGGGGACAGCTGTACGGAAGCGTCGACGACGCACTGCGCAGCAGCATGGATCGGATCACGCACGGTCCGCCGTTCGAGGTCGGAGGCGGACCTCCCCAGCCTGGCGTTTTTGGCGGCTATCCCCAGATCGTGGGCTCGGACGGGCAGGTCATCCGCCCGAGGGGGCAGACCGTGACGCTCCCGGTCACCGACCGCATGCTGGAGGTCGCGAACGGTCACAGCGGAACCTTTCTGACCAACGCACACGTCTCGGGGACGCACGTCCGCCTGATCACGTTCCAGTACGTGCCCGGCTATGCGATCGAGGTCGCGCGCTCACTGGAGGAGGCCGACCACTCGCTTTCGCGGATCAAGCTGCTGCTGATCCTGATCGCCGGCGGCGGGATCCTGGTCGCGTCGGGCCTCGGCCTCGCGGTCTCGGGTGCGGCGCTGGCGCCGGTCCGGCGCCTGACCAAGGCGACGGAGACCGTGGCCGAGACCGGGGATCTCTCCGGGCGGATCGACGCAACCGGCCGGGACGAGCTCAGCCGCCTGGCCGCGAGCTTCAACACGATGCTCGGCGCGCTTGAGGAATCGACCCGTGCCCGGCGCCAGCTGGTGGCAGACGCGTCCCACGAGCTGCGGACTCCGCTCACGAGCCTGCGGACGAACATGGAGGTGCTGGCGAGCGACCGCGCCCTTCCGGCCGGAGAGCGAGAACGTCTGCTCACCGACGTCGTCGACCAACTGGGCGAGATGACGACGCTCATCGCGGAGCTGATCGAGCTCGCCCGAGGCGAGCAGCACCCGGAGGAGGCGGAGGATGTCCGCCTCGATCTCGTCGCGGCCGATGCCGTCGAGCGCACGCGTCGTAACCAGCCCGGCCTCACGTTCAAGACCGAGCTCAACGAGTCGCTCGTGCACGGCGTGCCGAGGACGATCGAGCGCGCGGTCGCCAACCTGCTCGACAACGCAGCCAAGTGGAGCCCGCCCGGCGGCGAGGTCGAGATCGCCGTTCGCGACGGCGAGGTGACAGTGCGTGACCACGGGCCGGGCATCGCCGAGGAGGACCTGCCGTACGTCTTCGACCGCTTCTACCGCGCCCGTTCGGCGCGCGGGCTGCCCGGCTCGGGCCTCGGGCTCGCGATCGTCCGCCAGGTTGCGGAGGCGCACGGCGGCAGCGTCGTCGCCGAACAGCCGGACGGTGGCGGCACGCTCATGCGCTTCCGGCTCAACGGCACCGGCTAGACCAGTCGCTTCTCCAGGTACGCGCCGAGGCGCGTCAGCGGGAACGAGATCACGAAGAAGACGAGCATGACGAAGCCAAAGATCATGAACGGCGCGTACGAAGGCGCCGTTGGCCCCGCCACTCCGGAAGTCACGTTCTCGAACTGCCGCGTCCCGGCCTGGAGGACCTCGTTAACGCCGATCACGAACGCGATCGTCGTGTTCTGGATGATGTTCACGAGCAGCCCGACCATCGGCGGCAGCAGTCGCCGCAGCGCCTGGGGCAGGATGACGAACGTCTGCCGTCCCACCCAGCCGAACCCGAGCGCCGCAGCCGCCTCGTGCTGCTCCTTCGGGATCGACTGCACCGCGCCACGAGTAGCCTCCGCCACCTGAGCGCTCCCCCAGAGCGTCAGCGCGATCGCGGCCGACTTGTACGCCTCGGTCTGAATGTGGAAAGGACCGACGTGGTAGTTCGGGAGCCAGTAGATGAAGAGCACCGTCACGAGGATCGGGAGCCCTCGCCAGACCTCAATGTAGAGCCGGATGAGCCATTGACTCGGCCGGAACCTGATCGTCATCAGCGTCCCGAGGACGATCCCGATGAGGGCGCTCGCGGTGACTGCGATCGCCGCGAGCCTCAACGTCTCCGGCAGCCCTTCGCGGAGCATGTACTCCGCGATGGGACGGAACCAGTCCGGCAAGAGGGTCACAGCGCCTCCGGAAGGGCGAGTCGCCGCTCCAGCACACGGATAAGGGCGGAGAGCGTCCAGACGATCACGAGGTACTCCACCGCAAGCACGGCGAACATCTCAAACGTGCGAAAGGTGAGCGACTGGATGTTGTTCGCGACGTAGGTCGCCTCCGGGTAGCCGATGATGAGCAGCAGCGACGTGTTCTTCAGCACCGAGATGTACGTGTTGATCGATGAGGGAAGTGCGATCCGCCCGCCGATCGGGAGCGTCACGTTGAGGAAGTTCTTGATCGGGCCGAAGCCGAGCGCGTAGCCCGCCTCACGCAACCGCTGCGGAACGGCCTCGAAGCCGGCGCGAAAGTTCTCGGTGTTGAAGGCTCCGCCCCAGATCATGATCGCGAGCCAGGCGACGGTGAAGGTCTCCAGTTGAATGCCGTCGTCGCCCACGCCGGGGATCGGGACGCCCGCGATCTCTGCGGGCAGGGCCGGCAATCCGTAGTAAAGGAAGATGATCTGGACGAGGATCGGTGTGTTGCGGATCACCTCGACGTAGGCCCAGGCGAGCTGGTTGAGCACCGGGATCCGGTGGGCCCGAACCGCTCCCACGATGAGGCCGATCGCGAACGAGCCGGCGATGCCGACCGCCGACGCCTTCATCGTGTTCTTGAAGCCGTCCCAGAGCTGGTCGCGGTTGTCCCAGATGAAGGACCACTCGAACGAGGCCAGGATTCTCATGCGTCAGGGCTATGAAACACGAATGGCCGCCCCGGGAGGCGGCCATTCGCTTGCCTGGTTTCGCTTCTAGCTAGGGCAGTTGTTCTCGGGCGGATCCGTGCGCGGATACCTGGGCCTGTTCGTCGGGCTGGGCGCGTTCTTCTTGAACGACGCCCAGAACCGCCGAGGGATTGTCCTGCGCAAGATCGCCCAGAACATGTCGCGGGCCCTCATGCCGCGGATTGCCGCGTCGACCCAGCGCTTCATGGCCGCCTCGTTCTTGCGGATCCCGACCCCCCAGGGCACGTTGAGGAACCTGTTGGCCGTCATCTTGAGCTCACGGTTGTTCGCCGCCACGCCGACGAGGAACGCGTCGTCGTACATCATCGCGTCCGCCTGCCCGTTCTGGACAGCGAGCACCCCCGCGCTGGGGCTCGAGATGACCTGGAACGTCGTGCTCCGGAAGCAGTTGCGGATCCAACGATCGTAGATCGACCCCGAGGTCGAGACGACCTTCTTGCCGGGCATCCACGTCGAGAGCTTTCCGACCGTGGCGGAGTTCTTGACGAGCAGGCGCCCCACTGCGCCGTAGTAGGGGAGCGAGAAGTCGATCACCTGCTCACGCTCGGCCAGCCAGGTGAGCGTGGAGATGATGATGTCCACACGACCCGACGTCAGCGTGCCGATGCGGCTCGCGGTCGTGACGCACGTGAAGTCGACCTTGCTCCTCGATCCGAAGGCCCACTTCGCGAACTGCCGGGCGACCTCGACGTCGTAGCCGCGGTTGCGGCCGCTCGTGTCCTGCCAGCCGAAGGGCGGCGTGTCGCACTTGACGCCGATCAGCCACTTGCCGCGGGACTTCACCGCGGCCGGCAGGGGTGGAAGCTTCGGCTTGGGAGGAAGCGCCGTGGCCCCCGCGGCGCCGGCCTTGGCGGTCGGTGCGGCCGAGCCGATGCTTGCTGCCGCCGCGATCAGCAACCCGACGAGGACAATCAGCGCTGCAAGTCGTTTCATTCCACCTCTCCTTCTCGTGTGATTGACAATTCTTCCAGGGAATGAGCCATCTGTAGCGAGCGCCGCAGAAATCTCTTCGTGCGCTCCTCCTTGGGGCTGTCGAGCACGTCCGCCGGAACTCCCTCCTCCACGATCTTGCCTTCGTCCATGAAGATCAGTCGATCGCCGACCTCGCGGGCGAACTGCATCTCGTGCGTGACGACGACCATCGTCATGCCCGTCTGGGCAAGGTCACGCATGACGACGAGCACCTCCCCGACGAGCTCGGGATCGAGGGCCGACGTCACCTCGTCGAACAGCATCACGTGCGGCTCCATCATGAGCGCGCGGGCGATCGCCACCCGCTGCTGCTGGCCGCCGGAGAGCTGATGGGGGTACTGGCGCGCCTTCTCCGCCAGCCCGACGCGTGCTAGCAGGTCGAGGCCTTTCGACTCCGCGTCTCGTCGAGACATCTTCCGCACACGTCGGGCCGCGAGCGTGACGTTGTCGATCGCCTTCAGGTGCGGGAAGAGGTTGAACTGCTGGAAGACGATCCCGATCCGCTGCCGGATCGCGGCCACCTTGGCTCCCTTGCGCGTGATCTCGTCTCCTTCCAACAGGATGCGCCCACTGTTGATCGGCTCGAGCAGGTTGATGCAGCGGAGCAGGGTGCTCTTGCCGCTCCCACTCGGTCCGATGACGACGAGCGTCTCTCGTGCGGCAACCGCGAGGTCGATCCCGTCGAGCACGACGTTGTCTCCGAAGCTCTTGTGGACGCCGTATGCCTCGATGACTGGGCCCCGGGCGGGGGCGGCTTCTGCCGAAGCCTCGGGAAGAGGGCGCGCAGTCATTGCGACGGTTATAGACGTTTTCCGCACCCGCTTCAACGAGGGGCCTCCGCTGGGTGCGGAATGATGTGTGGCGTGAAGCGCATTGCCCTGGCATTTGTGCTCGTCGTTGGCCTCGCCGGGTGCGGGGGCGAAGTCGATCCCGCGACGACTCCGGCCGGACGGGCTCAGGTTCACGTCCTCGAGGATCTGTACAACGGCCGTTTGACGCGCGCCTATGCCTCCCTGCACCCGGCTCACCAGCAAGTAGTGTCGGAAGCGCGCTTCGCCGAGTGCTCGAGGGGCGTAGTCGACCGCGGGGGGCTCGACTCGATCGAGGTGCTGGACGTCTTCGACGAGACGGTTCGCATCCCGGCCGTGGGCGAGCGGAAGACGAAGGCGGTACGCGTGCGCGTGACGTCCTCCGACGGCGAGGCGGACACCTTCGTCGATCACGAGCTGAGAGTCGGAGACCGGTGGCGCTGGGTGCTGAACGACGCAGCGATCCGCGCCTACGGCTCCGGAAAGTGCCCGGGCGGGGCCTGAGCCCTCTGCTAACTTCGACCTATGGCCAAAACCCCCGCTCCGACTTCGTACGAAGTCGCCTGCCCGCACTGCAAGAAGCCGTTTCGCGGGGAGCTGATCGGCGGAGGGCCCGGGCACCGGAGCGGCTTCAAGTGCCCGCACTGCCGCCTGTTCGTCCCGTACGAGCGGGCGGAGATCGAAGCCTCTAGCTGAGGGCTTGGCGAACGATTTTCCGAAAACGGGCTGCGTAGACTCAGCGCCCGTGCCACGCTGGCAGCCGGGCGAAAATGTCGTCCTCCGATACTTCGATCGCGGACCGCACTGCCCCACCGGCGCGCTGCCGGCACGCGACGTCTCGACCGGCGACGCCCCCGCCCTCTGGCTCGCCAGTGGAACGAGCGTCAAATGGCTTGGCGTCGCGGGTCGTCCCCTCAAGGAGGTTCCGGAGGAAGAGCGCTACACGCAACCGTTGGATGTGATCGACCGCCCCTGGACGGGCGACGGCGTGTTGATCCTTGGCCGTCCCGGGCGCGCACACTCGATCTGGCTGTTCTGGGAGAACTGGCGCTTCGCAGGCTGGTACGTGCAGCTCGAGGATCCCTGGCGGTCGAGCCGCTTCGGATTCGACACTGCAGACCACACCCTCGACATCTGGATCGAGAGCGACGGCTCCTGGCGCTGGAAGGACGAGCACGAGCTTGACGTCGCGGTCGAGTTGGGCTTCTCCAGCACTGAGCAAGCGGCGGCGTTCCGTGCCGAAGGCGAGCGCGTCATAGCCGAATGGCCGTTCCCCACGGGATGGGAGGACTGGCGGGCAGATCCGTCGTGGCCGGTTCCGTCAGTTCCAGGCGACTGGTATGCATGAGTCTGGGGCACCCTTCGCCCGGAGAGGAACGAGCCGCGCTCGCGCCCAAATCAGGCACGAGCGAGAGTGTGACGCCGCGGATGCGGGCTTTGCCCGCGTCCGCTCACGAACGCTGTCCGCTAGCCCTTTCCGAAGAAAATCGTCATGGCGCGCGAAGCACGCCGGATTTTCTTCGGCTCAGCTAGATCCTTTGAGGCCCTGCGCTTCGGGCAGGGTCTCGAGACGCTTCAAGGTGTTGTTCTCGATCTGGCGGATGCGCTCACGGGTGACGCCGAATGCACGGCCAACCTCTTCGAGCGTGCAGGGCTGCGCTCCGGTGAGGCCGAAGCGGAGCTCGATCACCTTCCGCTCGCGCTCGGGAAGTGAGTCGAGCGCCTTCTGGATGTCCTCGCGGCGGAGCGAGAGCGAGGCCGTGTCGAAGGGCGACTCGGCCTGCTCGTCCTGGACGAAGTCCCCGAGCTCCGATTCCTCCTCCTCGCCGATCGGCTTCTCCAGCGAGACGGGAAGCTGCGCCATGCGGAGGATCTCGCGCACCTCCTCGGCGGTCATCTCGAGCTCGATCGCGATCTCGTCGGGCTGCGGCTCGCGGCCGAGGCGCTGGACGAGCTGGCGCTCGATGTGCACGACCTTGTTCAGCTTCTCGACCATGTGCACGGGGATCCGGATCGTGCGCGCCTTGTCTGCGATCGCGCGCGTCACGGCCTGGCGGATCCACCAGGTCGCATACGTCGAGAACTTGTAGCCCTTGCGGTAGTCGAACTTCTCGACCGCGCGGATGAGCCCGAGCGAGCCCTCCTGGATCAGGTCGAGAAACGAGAGGCCTCTGCCCAGGTAGCTCTTCGCGATCGAGACGACGAGGCGCAGGTTCGCCTCGATCATGTGCGTCTTCGCGGACATATCTCCGCGCTCGATCCGCTTCGCGAGGTAGACCTCCTGGTCGGCAGTCAGCAGCGGCACCTTGCCGATCTCGCGCAGGTAGAGCCTGAGCGAGTCGAGCGAGGGCTCGACCGACAGATCGAGCTTCGGGCCCTTCTCCTCTTCGGCGAGCGCCGGCTGCTCGTGCGGAGGATGCTTGTGCTGTTCGCCTTCGACCAGCTCGACCGAGTGGTCGATGAGGTACGTGTAGAAGTCCTCGATCTGCTCTTTTGAGAGGTCGACCTCCTCGATACCCGTGACGATCTCGTCGTAGGTGAGGAAGCCTTTCTCTTGTCCGTCCTGTACCAGCTTGTGGAGCTCTTCGACGTCTGGGAGGGAGATGTCGACTGTGAGCAAGTGACTCCTCTTCGCGCTGTTGGACGGAACCTAGGAACGCAAAGAGCCGGTTCACCCTCCCCCGGCTCACCTCTCGGCGGTTGGGAACTTAACAGCTATCCACAGGCGTGTGAAATTTTTTTTCAACAGCCCATCAATCGGCGGTGAGCTCGCCGACGAGCTCGTCACGACTGTTGCGAATCGGGACCGGCCCGAAGGCCGACCCGTCGAGCCCAAGGGATTCGAGGAAGGCGCCGAGCGCGGGGCGCAGGGCGCGGTTGGACCCGTCCGCGACCTTGAGGGCGAGACCGAGCCCGTCCGGCCCCGCCGCGCAGAGAAGCGCCTCGGCTCCGCCCTTCGCCACCCAGCCCGGGAGCGCTTGCATGAGATTCGTGTCGAGGGCTTTCGGTCCGCGGATCAGCTCGGGATGTGCGCGCATCACGTCCGCGACCGCCTCGTCGATGCGAGTGAACGCGGTCGCCATCCGGGCCAGCGGCAGGGCGAAGGTGAGTACGCCGCAGCCGTCGATCGCGGTCGGTATGTCGTTCGTGTCCGTGAGTGCCGCGACCTCGGCGAGCATCGTCTCCTGGCACGGATGCTCGGCGAGCCGGTAGCCCTTGAGCGGCCAGCCCTTCGCTCGGCAGAGGGCAAGCATGCCGGCGTGCTTCCCGGAGCAGTTGTGCTTGAGTTTCGACCCTTCGAAGGGCCCGCACTCGAGATCGTCTTCGGTCGCAGGCGCCTTGTCGAGCAGCGCCTGCACCGCGGGCCGCTGGGCATCGTCCGCCAGGTGTGAGGCCGAAGCGATCGCCAGGTCCCGGTCGTCGAGATCATCTCGCGCGCGGGCGAGCGGTTGCACCTGGATCGGCTTTGCCGCCGAGCGCATGAAGGTAACGAGCGACGGGTCGCCAGCCGCGGCGATGACCTCGCCGTTCCCGACGGCAACGGCGTGCACGCGGTGCATCGACTCGACGATCTCGCCGCGCCGCGCAGTTACCCTGATCGGCTCAGCCATGTGGGACACACTAGATGCCTGAACTTCCCGAGATGGAAGCCTGGCGCCGTGCCCTCGACGGCCCCGTCTCGGCCTTTCCGATCGAGAAGGCTGGGCCGGCGCACATCGCCACCCTGAAGACGATCGATCCGCCTCTGTCCGCGCTCGAAGGACGACGGCTGGAAGGAGCCAAGCGCCGTGCGAAGCGTCTGCTGCTCCCGACCGCAGACGGCGAGCTCGTCCTCCTCGTCCATCTGATGACGGCGGGGCGGCTGCGCTACCTGCCGGCAGGCGAGGAGGGGCCGAAGACGCCGGCCTTCCGCCTTCGGTTCCAGGGCGGCGCCCAACTCGTTCTCACGGAGGCGGGCAAGAAGAAACGCGCCGGCGTCTGGCTGCTGACGCCCGAAGCGGCCGAAGCCGAGCTAGTGCACCTGGGCCCCGAGGCGCTCGGCCTCGGCGCCGAGCGACTCGGCGAGATGCTCGCGACCGAGTCGCGGCGGCTGCACTCGTTGCTCCGCGACCAGCGACTGATCGCCGGCATCGGCCGCGCTTGGGCAAACGAGATTCTGCACGCGGCACAACTCTCGCCGTACGCACTCTCGAAAGACCTGAGCCCAGACGAGGTCGAGCGCCTGGCGGGGGCGATCGATTCGGAGCTCACCCGAGGGCTCGAGCTGCGGGAGCGCGGCGCCAACGACAAGCGCACCTACCGGATCCACGACAAGCTCGGCGAGCCGTGCCACGTTTGTGGGACGCCGATCGCCCGCGTCGACTTCGAGGAGCACACGATCTATTACTGCCCTGAGTGCCAGACCGGCGGCCGCGTGCTCAAGGATCGGCGGCTGTCACGCCTGCTGCGGTGAGACGGCTCGCGCGCTGCCGCTAGCTGCCCTCCTCCGTGGCGCCGAACGTCTTGTCGACGGGGCGTCCCGCGACGAGGTCGTCTAATAGGCCGAGGAAGTGCTGCCAGCCGGCGTTGTGCATCGGCATCCACTCCGCCGCGTAGTCCTCGGGCAGAGCATCCCACCCCGAATGAACGAGGTCGATCCGCGAGCGACCGTGGCCAAGATCGGTGATCGAGACATCGACCTGGGTCGGGTAGTCGGGGAAGTCGCTGCGGATCCAGGTGAAGCCGAGCGCGCGCGGAGGCTCGAAGCGCGTCACCTCGCCGGTCACGTTCCCCTGAGGAAACTCGAGGCGCACCTCTCCGCCGACTCGGGGCTCGAAAGTTGCGGCTTCGGGCCACCAGCGAACGAGCTCGTCCGGCTCTGTCCAGAGTGCGAATATGCGCTCGGGCGTCGCCTGAACCTCCAGCGTCTGACTGACCTCCTGCACGGCCTGGCTCATCGTTCCTCCTTCTCGGCGAGATCACGCAGCTCACCCAGCCGTCCGGCCCAGTAGGCGTCTAGCCAGCTCCGCAGCTCGGCAAGCGGCTCGAGATTCGCGCGGTACAGGCGTTGACGTCCCGCACGGCGCTCGACGAGTAGACCTGCCTCACGCAACACACGCAGGTGACGCGAGACCGCGGGTCGGCTCACGTCGAACTCGGCGGCCAGGACGCCGGCGGGGAACTCGTCGTCTCGGACCAGCTCCAGAACGCGCCGGCGAATCGGATCGGCGATGGCGGTCGCTGCATCCATCGATATGTAACGTATCAGTTACGTATCGCTGGAGCCAGCTAGGACGTGACCGGTCCTGCGAGGCTCAGGCCGGGAGGCGGACAAGCAGGCGCTCGTTCTCGACGGCCAGCGAGCCCCCCATGGCTTCGACGAGCCGCCGCGCTGCTGCGGCGCCGAGATCCTTGAGATCCTCGGCGAGCAAGATCGGGGCGGCCTCGGTGACGGGGGAGATCGAGATCACGGCGCCTTCGGCCGCGATCTCTAGTCGATCCAGCCCTCCGTGCCTGAGCGCACACCGCGCCTGCGCGGCCAGGGCGCGCTCGGTGGGCTCTCGGTCGACGCGCACGGTGGTGCCAGTGCCCCCTGCTTCAGCCTGCTCGCCGAGCCCGGCGGCGGCGGCGCGCACGAGCTCCAGCGTGTCGACCTCGACGAGGTGGGGCTCGTAGCGTCCCGCCTCGATCCGCGCCACCAGACCGAGCTGCTCCAGGAGGTCCGCCATCTGCTGGGCCGCGGCTTGAATCATCCCGATGTACCTCTGAGCCGGATCGCCCAGCTCTGCCGTCCGGTCGAGCGTGTGCGCGAAGCCGGAAACCGTTGCCAGCGGGGTCCTCAGGTCATGACACGCAAGTGACACGAAGCGGGCGAAGCTGTCTTCTGGAGCCACGAACCCCCTTGGTACGGTTGCGCAGAAGTATCAAGGCCACTATGGACGACCTCACCCGACTCATCGACCATGACCTGCAGGCTTCGCGGCCCGAGGTGCAGCTGGGCCTTTCCCGGGCAGGCGTGATCGGGGCCAGCAAAGCGATCAGGATCAGCTACGGCGAGAACGAGCAACAGATCGCTGCGGACATCGAGTGCACCGTCGACCTCGACCCTGTCCAGAAGGGCGTGCACATGTCGCGCTTCCCGGAGCTCTTCGAGGAGGCGATCGAGGAAGTCGTGATCGGAGAGGCCTTCCTGGTCGAGGTGCTCGCCGAGCACATCGCGGCTCACGTCGTTGAGCGCCAGCAGACGCTGCGGGCAGAGGTTCGCATCGTCGCGCGCTATCCGATCGAGCGCACGACTCCGGTCACCGGCCTTCCGACCCAGGAGATGGTCAGCCTGATCGGGATCGCGGCAGCTTCAACCAGCAGCGTGCGCCGGCTCGTCGGCGTCGAGGCGGCCGGCATCAACGCCTGTCCATGCGCCCAAGGGCTCGTGCGCGGACGCGCGAGCGAGCGGCTCCTCGAGGCCGGCTTCGACGATGGTGACGTCGAACGCATTCTCGAGCTCGTCCCGCTCGCAACGCACAACCAGCGCGGCCGGGGCACGCTCTACGTGGGAACGCAGGCGAGCATCAACGCCGAGCAGCTGGTCGAGATCGTCGAGGGCTCGATGAGCGCACCCGTCTACGAGCTGCTGAAGCGGCCGGACGAGCTCTTCGTCGTCGAGCACGCCCACCTCCAGCCTCGCTTTGTCGAGGATTCGGTGCGCCTGGCGCTGAAGGGCGTCCTCGACGCATATCCAACCTTGGCCGACGACGGTCTCGATCGTTACTTCAGCGGCACCTGATATTTCGACACCCAGTCGTTCACCGTCGCCCAGTCGAGGTTGTCGAAGAAGACGTCGATGTACGAGGCGCGGTCGGTGCGGTAGTCGAGGAAGTAGGCGTGCTCGTAGACGTCAAGAGCCACCAAGGGAGTCGCGTTCCAGATCGGATAGGTGTTCTGAGCGTCGCCGATGTGGTTGAAGAGACGGCCCTCGTCCCAGTCGTAGGCGGTCCAGGCCCAGCCGCGGGCACCCATGCCCGTCGCCTTGAGGTCGGCGCGCCAGTCGGCCACCGAGCCGAAGTCGCGCTCGATCAGATCGCCGATCGGACCGTCCGGATCGCCGCCCCCGCCGCCGAGATGCTCGAAGTAGATCTCGTGGTTCTTGACACCGCCGATCGCGAACGTGAGCTCGACCTTGAGCGCCCTCACCTCCGAGTAGACCTGGTTGCCGGCGGAGAGGTCGACGTCGGCCAGCTTGGCGAGGATCTCGTTCCGCTTGGCGACGTAGCCCTCGTACAGCTTGTAATGCGCCTCGACGGCTTCGCGGGAGATCCCCTCGAGCTCGTAGAGAGCGGGCTTCAGCTCCCGAGGGGCAATCTCTTCGGCGTTGAAGACGAGGGTGGCCATGACACTCCTTCTCGTGGGTGGGCGCGGGCGAGCATAATCACAACGACAAAGAAAGGAGCTTAGATGGCCTTTGAGGTCCCACCTCTCCCCTATGAATACGGCGCGCTCGAGCCGCACATCGACGAGCAAACGATGCGCGTCCATCACGACAAGCACCATCAGGCGTACGTGGACAAGGCGAACGCGGCGCTCGAGGAAACCGAGTGGGCGCACGAGTCGGTGGAGCAGGTCCTGACGATCCTCGAGACCCTGCCCGAGGACAAGCGCACCGTCGTCCGCAACAACGCGGGCGGCCACGCGAACCACACGTTCTTCTGGGAGATCATGAGCCCGGACGGAGGAGGCGAGCCCGAGGGCGAGCTCGCCGATGCGATCAACAGCACGTTCGGTTCCCTCGACGAGCTGAAGAAGGCCGTGAACGACGCCGGCGTGAACCGCTTCGGCTCCGGCTGGTCGTGGCTCGTCCACGACGGAACAGGCCTGGCGGTCTACTCGACCGCCAATCAGGACTCACCCATCATGCAGTCAGACGAGCCGCTACTCGGCATCGACGTCTGGGAGCACGCCTACTACCTCAAGTACCAAAACCGCCGCCCGGACTATCTAGAAGCGTGGTGGAACGTCGTCAACTGGCCGGCCGTAGCAGAGCGCTACGACCTAGCGCGAGGAAAGGTAAAAACGGCGACCTAAAGCACTTGACGCTCTCGGAGACCACAACCAACCGCCGCCGGGGCCGGGCTCAGACCGGCGGGAGGCTAACTGCCGCACCTTTGTAGCGCGACCACCTAGGGCGGCTCCTGAAACCGGCGCCAACCGGAGCCGCCCGCAAGGAGGGGCTCACGGGGGAACCAGGGGTTCCCCCGTGATAGCGAGCCCGCCGCCCTAGCGGCGGGTAAAGCTCAATACGGGACTGGTACCCGAGAAGTACCCCGCGCCGGCCTGGTTCGTCGTCATGAAGACACGCAGACGATTGCGGCCTGACGGGAGGTTCTTCATGCGGAAGCGCTGCGTCGACTGACGGTTGAGCGTGACCTTCCTCAGGCTCACCCACTCGCCAAATTTGTTCAGGCGCTGGACCTTCACCCAGTGGTGGGAGTACTTCGCAGGCTGAGCGCGAGTGACGAACCAGCGATCACGGCGGCCGAGCGTCAGGCGCGGCGAGACCGCAACAGTGACGATCGCACTCGTCTTGCCCTTCCACGTCGCTTTGTACGCGGTCAGAATCTGAGGCGAGACGATGAAGTCCCACGCGCCGTTCGTCGTCGTCTGAACTTCGGCGACCTTCACGAAGGAAAGCTGGCCGCTGGGCTGAGCGAAGACGGAAACCATGTCACCGACGGCTGGCGGAGAGATCATCCCGCCGACGTGGATCTGGTTCCCGAAGACGATGATCGGAACCGAGGCGCCGATCGAGACCGACGGTGGGTTGCCGGTCACCTTCACCGTGCCTTTCAGGACCGGGTGGAGGGCGTCGTGGTACGGATACGTACCCGGCGTGTTCATCTGCTTCGAATAGACGCCACCAGGCGGGAGCGCCCCGGAGACGAACGCGCCGTTGTTCGCTACGACCTGATGCCTGACCGTATCGACGTTCTTCCAGCGGACCGTATCGCCGCCCGCGACAGAGACCGTTTTCGGCACGAAGCCGGTGCTCTTGATGCTGACGGTCTTGAGCGCGGTCAGCGCCGCGACGGCAAAGCCGGCACCCGCAAGGGCACACACCGCGGTGGCGATTAATAGAACTCTCTTCATTGGCGGTTCCCCCAGTCGTTGACGGCTACTGACTGGAACGCCGGGACCCCGCAAAAGTTGCTCCTTTGCTGTAAGGATTCTGTGCGAAAAAGGGGGCGCGCCTCGGCGTCACCCCTTTTCAAGCGGCCTTTAGGCCTTGATCGTGCGGCTGCGCGCCGCGGCGTAGCAGGTGCCCGCCTGAGCCTGAGTCAGCAGCGCTCGAAGCGAGGTCCGCCTCGCGACACGGGCCCGGAAACCTGCAGAGCTGATCATGGTCGGCGCCGTCCCGGGCTTCACGCTGCGTAGAGTCACGCGCTTGACCGTCTTCCAGGCGCGTCTGGTGCGGGCGTAGCGCTGGAGCACGACGTACTTGCCGACGAACGACTGCGCGGCCGTGGCCGAAGTCGAGAAACGTCCCGCTCGGACACGCTTGAGCTTGACCACGGGACGGACCTTCTCCGACAGCTGGGCGCTCTTCGTGTTCTTCCAGCTCGCGCGGTAGACCGTGTTCATGGCGGGCTTCGTCGTCGAGGTCCAGGCGCCGTTCGCGGCGCTCGTAGCCGTCGCGATCTTCGTGAACGCTGTCTTGCCGCACTCCATCGCGTCGACCGTCACCCTCTCTCCCGCGGCGCCGCTCGAGACTAGGCCGGACAGCGTCACCGACTGGCCGTACGCGACGGTCGGCGGCGCAGCCGTCAGCGAGACACCCGTGCGGACAACGATCGTCCCCCGGCGGTTCGTGTTGAGGGCGTCGCGGTACCCGAAGCTCCCGGACTTCGTGAAGGTGTACGAGTAGGTCTGAGTGGGCTGGAGAACGGGCGAGGTGGGGAAGGCGCCCTGGTCGGCGAGAACCTGGTGATTCGCCGTGTCCTTGTTCGTCCAGGTGACCGTGTCGCCGAAGTCGATCGTGACCTTGTTCGGGGTGAACCCGGCCTGTGTGATGTCGACGGTCTTTGTCGCCGACAGCGCGGGCGCTACGGCGAGAACGGCGGCTACGGCAAAGGTTGTTCCCAGCAGACGTCGCATCATGAAAATCCTTCGGTTTGCTCGCTATTTAGTTTGATCCCCATTCCGGATGAACCAAAACGGATCCTTACACTCCCCAAACATGCGGGCCCTCGTCACAGGCGGCACCGGACGGATCGGCAAGGCCATCTCCGAGCGCCTCCGGGCCGAAGGCTGGTCGGTCCTCGCGGCTGGCAGGGCCGACGGCGATCTGGCCGCTGCAGAGCCTGCCCGTGCCCTCGTCGCGCGCGCGGTGGACGAGCTCGGGGGCCTCGACCTCCTCGTCAATGCCGCCGCAGCCGGGTTCGAGCCCCGGGCGGTTGAGGACGTGACGGAGGCCGACTGGGACGCGGCCCTCGGAGTGACGGCCAAGGGCAGCTTCTTCGTCACCCAGGCGGCTGCTCCGCACCTGCGCGAGAGCCGCGGTGTGGTCGTCATGATCGAGGACGTCGCCGCCTACCAACCGTGGCCCTCCTTTGCCGCGCACTGTGCGGCCAAGGCGGCGCAGGCCATGCTCACGCGCGTGCTCGCACGCGCACTCGCGCCCGAGGTGCGCGTGTGCGGCGTGGCGCCGGGGCCGGTGGCCGTCGAGCCCGGCCAGGGGGAGCGGCGCGCGGCTGAGACGCTCCTCGGCAGGATCGGTTCGACCAAGGATGTCGCAGAGGCGGTGCTCTACCTCGTTCGAGCCGGCTTCGTGACCGGGACCAGTCTCGTCGTCGACGGCGGCCGGCTTCTTCAATCCGGCGCCAGGCCAAGACCGTAGGAACCATGGGAAGGACGATGTCGACTCTTGCGCTCACAATCCGCACGGGCTTGCCGCGCGTGCGCCAACGCGCCACCATCCGCACTGTGGCCGAATCCGTTACAGACGGGGAGCTGATCGCGCGCGTCGGAGAAGGCGACCCCGGCGCCTTCGAGCTTCTCTACCACCGGTACGCGCGCCCCGTCTTCGCGCTCGCCCTACGCCACCTCGGCGACCGCGGCCGAGCCGAAGACGCCGTTCAGGAGACCTTCGCGTCCATCTGGCGCTCGGCCGGGAGCTACCGGCGGGAGCGAGGGCCGGGCGCGCCCTGGTTATACGCCGTCGCCCGCAACGCGATCGTCGACCGACGCCGCTCCCTCGGCGAGCCGCCTGCGGAGACGATCGAGGAGGCCTCGGGCGAGGCGGGCCCCGCCGAACGGGCCGAGTCGAGCTGGACAGCCTGGCGGGTGCACCGCGCGCTTCTGGAGCTGCCCGAGCATGAGCGCCGGCTGATTGAGCTCGCATACTGGGGCGGGCTCACGCAGAGCGAGATCGCTGAGTTTCTCAACGTGCCTCTGGGAACTGTCAAGACGAGGACGAGGAGCGCCCTGACGCGCCTCGCCGACCTGCTCGAGGGCGAGCTCTCGTGACGGGCCCTCCGGAGTTCCGTGACCTCCTGGGAGACGATCTGCCCGCCGAGGACCGGGCACGTCTCGAGCGAGTGCACGAGCTCCTGATTGCGGCCCCTCGGTGCCGCCTTTGCGCTCGCCGCGGCAATCGCCCTCGCCGCCTTCTTGGGCGGCTACGTCACCGGGTACCAGCGCTCCGACGGCGACTTCGACGCGGCGCGCAGCGTCGTGCTCGGTACCGGGCCGATGCGAGCCATCGTGCGGTTCGCTGCGGCGGATGCGAACGGGAACCGGCGGATGCTCGTCACGGCACAGGGGCTCCCGCAGACGAAGCCCGGCAACTACTACGTGCTCTTGATGACGAAGATGGGCAAGCCGATCGTCACCTGCGGCACGTTCAAGGTGGGGAGCGACCCGCTGACCACCGTCCGCTTCACGATCGGATACGAGGTCGAGGACTTCGACGGACTGCTCCTGGCGGAATATCGCCACGCCGACCGCAAGGACCACCCGCTGCTGCGGGCGAAGCTAGCGTAGAACTCAGGGAGCGACGCGCCCGTTGGCGACGAACGCCGCGTGCGTCGCCGGCATCTGCTTCTCGAGAAAGGACTCGGCAGCGGCGGCGTACTGGCGAATCTCGTACTGCGCGGCCTCGTGGTTTCGCAGCGAGCAGAAATGCATGAGGCTGCGCGGATTGCAGCTCCAGTAGTACTTCGTGTACGTCGAGAGCGGCAAAACCGCGCGCGCGACCTCTTTTGCCACGCCCTGCTCGAGCATGCGCTCGTATGCCTGGAATGAGCGCAGCGCGTTCTCCTCGATCTCCCGACGAGTGTTGTCACGCACCTCGTCCTCGACTGGTTCAAAGCTGTATGCCCCCGGCTTGCCGACCTGCGTCCTCACGTTGTCCGGAACATAGAACTCCGCCTCGATCTTGGCGTAGCGACCGCTCCACTCGTTGTACGAATGCCCAGCTCTGTGACGGTGGTGCTCGCGGACGACGAACAGCGGCGCCTTGACGATGAACCTGAAGTAGCCGTGTTCGAACGGGCTGCCGTGCCTTTCGCGCATGAGGAAGCGGATCAAACCCTCGTCTCGCTCCCCCATTTCGTCCGAAGCCTGGTTGAACGAGACTCGGGCTCCGTTCACGACCGCAAGGTCGGAGGCGAGCGCGCCGTCGAGCGCGACGAAGCCATGATCGAGGACGGGAACGACGTTCTCCGCTAGGACTTCCGGCATGACCGTCACGAAGCCGAGTGTACCGGGGCTCTATGTCGGCACTTCCGGCTGGTCCTACCCGTCGTGGCGGCCAGGCTTCTACCCGGCGGAGGTCAAGCCCGCGGGCTTCCTCGAGCACTACGCGCAGCGGTTCCGAACCGTCGAGCTGAACACGACCGGCTATCGAATTCCCGCCGAGGAGCAGTTCGCCCGCTGGGCCGAGCACACGCCGCCCGGATTCCAGTTCGCCGTCAAGCTCGACGCTCACCGTAGGGGTCAGGCGTCCGCGTTCGACGACGGCATCCGGCGACTGGGCGACCGCCTCGGCCCCATCCGCGTCGTGGTCATCTCGACCCGAGACGAGGGGCTGCTCGCCTTCATCCTGGGCTCCTTCGGGGCCGAGCGCCGCTTCGCGTTCGACTTCCGACACGACTCCTGGGATGGCATCGATGCCGACCTGCCTGAGAACGCCGTCCGAGTCGGAGCGCTCGAGGCTGCCGCGCCGTTCCGCTACCTGCGCTTCCGCGACCCGCCGTACGACGACTCGGCCCTCGAGGGTTGGGCCGAGCGATTCAAGCCGCTGCTGGAAGGCGGGACCGAGGTCTTCTGCTACTTCAAGCACGAAGAGGAGCCGAGCGCCCCGCAGTACGCGGAGCGCCTGCTCGAGCTCCTCTCTTCGTAAACGCTACGCGGTCGTCTTCGCCCCTACGCGCTCGATGACCTCGTAGATCCCGTCCGCGCCGACCGACTCGATGTACGGAGCCATCGCCTCCTGGCGCTTCTGCTCCTCGCCCTCGTCGAACGACGCCTTGATCGCATCAATGTCGCCTTCGATCAGGCCGAAGGCAATGATCTCGTTGGGGTCCTTGAGATTCCGGACAATGTACGCCTCACCGCCCTCGGGAATGTTGTCCTCGTCGGACATCCACGCCTGTCGCCACTCGTCGTAGGTGCCGGGCTTGAGCTTTCGAACCGTCAACGCGCAGTACATGGTCATCGTGCCCTCCTTGGGGAGACGTTTGAAGACAACCTACGCCTGTGCAGCGCTGCGCTGCAACCACCATGCGTGGACTGGCTCCGGTTAGCCCGGCCCGGCCGGCGCGGGCAGCTTTGCGCCCCGGCCGACGATCTCCTCGATCGCCGACACGGCGAGCTCGAGCTCGTCGTCGGTGTTGAAGAAGTGCGGCCCGAAGCGGAGCCCGGCTTCGGGGCGGAAGTCGCAGAGGATGTCGCGCGCGTCGAGCTCTGCGTGCACCGCCTCGAAGTCCGGGACGCGGACGACGACCGAGCCGCCGCGCCGCTCCGGCTCGCGCGGGCTGACGACGTCGAAGCCGGCCTCGTCGAGGAGCTCCATGAAGAGCTCTGTCTGCCGCATCGAATTCGCCCGGATCCGGTCGATCCCCGCCTCCTCGACGAGCTCGTATCCCGCGGTCGCCGCATAGAGGGCGGGAACGTTCGGGGTGCCGGTCAGGAAGCGCGCCGCGCCCTCGGCGTATTCGAGCTCGGGCTCGAACGCAAACGGGCGCGCATGAGCCTGCCAGCCGACGAGGGTGGGCTCGAGCCGCTTTGCGAGATCCGGCCGGACGTAGAGCCACGCCGCCCCCGCTCCCCCGCAGAGCCACTTGACGCTGCCGCCGACGGCGAAGTCGATGCCGAGAGCGGTGACGTCGAGCGGGACGGTGCCGACCGACTGGTAGGCGTCGAGCACGACATGCGCTCCCACCTCGTGAGCGCGGCTGATGATCGGCTCGACGTCCTGGATCCGGCCGGTCTTGAAGATGACGTGACTGATGGGGACGAGGAGCGTCCGCTCGTCGATCGCCGCGACGATCGCCTCCTCGTCCGGGCAGACGACGATCTCGGCGCCGCGGGCTTGCTGCGCCTGCTGCAGGTAGCGAACCGACGGGAAGTTCTCCTCCTCGTAGACGATCCGCCGGCGCTCGCCGCCGAAGCCGAAGCACGAGAGGACGACCGCCTCGGCGATCGTCACGTTCTGGTGCATGACGGTCGAGCCGGCTGGAGCGCCGATCAGTCGTGCCACGTGGTCGCCGACGGTCAGCGGTAGGTCCCACCAGCCTTCGCCCCAGGCGCGAATCCCACGCGTCCTCCAGCTCTCCGCGTACTCGGCGAGGCGCAGTTCGGCCCCGGCCGGCATCGGGCCGAGCGAGTGGCTGATCAGGTACGTCGTCTCTGCGAGGATCGGGAAGCGGTCGCGATAGTCGAGTAGCTCCATTGCTGAGGCGCCGCTTGCGGTGCCGCCTTCAGGACGAGCGGGCTCCGCCCGCGCGTCCGTCTGAACTGACCGGTCGATTCCTTCGGAGTTCACGAATCCGCTCTCAGCTCAGCTTAGGCGCTTCAAGACGCCGAGCGCGCGCTGGTTCCAGGGCACGCGATGCGTCGTGCCGGCGGCGGCCATCTGGTCGCGGTTTGCCAGGTACCAGTCGTACGTACGGGCGAGGGCTTCGGCATTCGAGTAGCGCGGCTGCCACCGGAGGAGCCGCTGCGCCTTCGAGACGTCCACGTAAGAGTCCCGGTGCGCGGTCTTGTAGTGCCACTCCGCCAGCGGGGAGAGTCGAGCGAGCTCGAGCGCTCGGAGGGCGAGCTCGGCCGGGCGGGCCGGCACGGGCCGGAGCCGGCTCGACGAGCCCGCGTGGGCGATGAGGGCTTCGAGGTCCGAGCGGACGGTGCCGAACTCCGTCGCGCCGACGTTGAGCGTCTCGGCGGCGACGGGGCCGCGGGCGGCGTGCAAGATCGCCTCGACGAGATCCTCGACGGCAAGCAGCTGATAGCGGTTCGACCCGTCGCCGAGGATCGGGATCCGCCGTCCCTCGCGAATCCAGTCGAAGAGGATCTCGAAGACGCCGAGACGCTCGGGGCCGATGAACGTCTTGGGGCGCAGCACGACGACATCGAGCCCTCGGTGGGCGAACCGCCGCGCGATCTCCTCGGCTTCGATCTTCGAGCGGCCGTAGTCGCCGACCCCGTGCAGAGGAGAATCCTCGTCAATGGGATGGGTCTCGGGGATGCCGTAGACGGCGGTCGAAGAGACAAGGATCGTTCGGCCGACGCCAGCCTCACGCGCAGCCGCGAGCAGCGTCTCAGTGCCGGCGACGTTGACGGATCGGATCTCGCTGCCGGAGCCGCGGATCGGGAGCGCGGCCGCAGCATGGACGAGCACGTCGGCGCCTTCGGCCAGGCACCCGGCCGCCGCCAGGTCGCGGACGTCGCCGCGGAGCTCCTCCAGCTCACGTTCGAGCTCGGGCTCGCCGAGCGGGACGAGATCGAGCGACCGCACCGAGTGGCCTTCGGCGCGCAGCCTCCTCGCGAGGTGGAGGCCGAGAAAGCCGGCGCCGCCTGAGATCGCCCAGAGCATCAGGTCACGATATTGGCTCAGAACCTGCACGGTGCTGTGCGAAAGTCCGCGATACGCTCGTGGCGGGAGGTGGGTGGAACCAGTCTCCCCACCCAGGGTGGGGTTGTGGGATTTGCCAGGCGCTGCCCGCCTGGCGCTGACTCAGCCTTCGCCTACTCGTACTGGAGCGCGCGCAACACGTTCAACCGGCTCGCCCTGCGCGCAGGGACGACGGCGGCGATGACGCCGACGATGATCGCCACGATCGCGAAAGCGATCAGGGTCTTCCACTGGGGCACGAACTCGACGTCGTACTGCGAGAGCGCACGCGTGACGAGCCAGGCGAGAAACACGCCGAGCGGCAGCCCGAGCGCGGCACCGATCAGGGCAGTGATCACACTCTCCTGGCGAACCATCCGGGCTACCTGGTTCCGCGTCATCCCTACGGCGCGCAACATCCCGAGCTCGCGCGTCCGCTCGAAGACGCTCAGGACGAGCGTGTTGACCATGCCGAACAGACTGACGATGACGGCGAGCGCGAGGAGGACATAGAGCAGGACCAGGAAGTTGTCGAAATCCTTGTCTTGATCGTGAATCCAAGCACTGCGAGTCTGGACATTCGCGTCCGGGAAGTTCTTCAGGGACTGCTTCAAAGACTGCTCGGTCGCGGCAGACGCAGCCGCAGTCACCTCGACGAAGGTGAAGAGGTTCTGCGGCCGGTCGTAGATCTGGTCGAAGAAGGACTTCGAGATGCTGACCACGCCCAGAAGCGGATAGAACGGCGGCGCCTTGTAGATCCCCTTCACCTCGAGCAGGGTCGACGTGCCATTCGAAGTCAGCAACTTGAAACGACTGCCGACTGAGAGATCCTTGCTCTCTGCGAACTTCTCGTCGACGATCGCGCCGCGCGGGCCCAGATTCTCGGCAGCGGAGTCGGAGCCCTTCTTCCAGTCGAAGCGGTACACGCGCGTGATCGTCTCTGGGTCGATCCCCGTCACCTGCTGCCCCGAGCCGGCCACTTTGCCGATGCCGGCGCGGACGCTGGACGCCAGCCTCACAACCGGCGCGCGCGCGGCTGCGTCACCCGCCTCGAGTGAGATTGCCTCGAAGCCGTTCTGGGACGTGATGATGTAGTCCGACTTGACCTGACGCTCGATCGCCCGCCGGTTGGACTGCTTCATGCCGTTCGAGAGCACGGCGATGAACGTGACTAGCGCAAGGCCGATCATGAGCGCGGCAGCGGTCGCAGCCGTCCGGCCGGGATTGCGCCGCGAGTTCTCACCCGAGAGCCGGTCCGTGGCCGGATCGAAGCGAATGCTCGGCAGGTCGCTCGGAAAGCCGCGCCCTCGGAGCCGGTTGAGGACGAGCATCAGCAGCCAGAAGACCAGCACTGCCTCGAGCACGGCGATCGCGCCGATGAAGCCGTAACCGATGACGACACTGAGGAAGCTCAAGAGGTAGGCCGCCGCGAATAGCAGGGCCGGTCCGAGGAGCAGCATCAGAACGACGCCGCCGGCGAACGTGACAATCCGCCGCGAGCTGGAGAGCTGCCGTCGAAGAAGTCCATCACGCACGAGCCAGGTTCCGAGCCTGATCGGGTAGACGAGGGCGCTGACACCGAGCATTACCCATTTCGCCGGCGGGCGGACGATCCGCGAGATGCGGGGCACCAGCCGCGGCGAGACGACGGCGACGCCGATGAAGAGGACGAGACAACCGACGGCGAGCGAGAGCAGCCTGACGAGGGTGCTGAGATCGTTCACGAACATGCCGTACGCGAGCGCCGCGACGGCGAGCGCGATCAGCGCCAGAGCGATGAAGGGGACAAAAGGAGCGAGTCGGCTCGGTGGGAGGGTTGCCCCCTCTCGGACTGCGGCGATCGGCGGGATCTTCGTCGCCCGCACGGCAGGCGCGAGCCCTGCGACGAGCGTGACGACGACGCCGATCAGGAGCGAGATGAGGATCGTTCGACCCGCCACGATGAGCCCTGTGGTCGGCAGGTCCTGGTTGAGCGCTTTGAACAGAGCATTCAGCCCCTCCGCGAGACCGATGCCGATGAAGAGCCCGATGACCGCGGCCAGCAGGCCGATGACGAGGGCCTCGAGCGTGACCGTCGTCAGGATCTGCCGGCGGGAAGCGCCGATCGTGCGGAGCGTGGCGAACTCGCGAATCCGCTGCGCGATCGTGATCGAGAGCGTGTTGAAGATGACGAACGCGCCAACGAACAGCGCGATTGCGGCGAAGGCAAGGAGGAAGTAGCGAATGACCTTCGTGAAGGCCCCCTGCTTCTTCGCCTCCTTCACCTGCTGGGCCTGAGTCCGGACCTCGACCTTGTTCAACGGGACGACCCGCTTGATCTCCTGGACGAGCTGGTCCTGCGAGACCCCCTTCTTGCCCGCGACGGAGATCGCATCGAGCTGGCCCTCGCGATTGAGCAGCTCTTGCGCCTTCGGCAGCTGGAACGCCGTGAACGTCGCGCTGCCGATCGAGCTCACGCTGCCGTACTGCGCGATGCCGACCAGCTTGAACGGAGCGGTCGGCTTCAGCGTGGCGATGCGGATGGTCTCGCCAACATGAAAGCCCTGGTCGCCGGCCGTGCCCCGGTCGATGATGACCTCGTTAGGCGCGGCAGGCCAGCGTCCCGGCGGGGTCGTCGACACAAGGCGAAGCGGGTTGAACCGAGCCGCCTGGGGAGAGAAGTCGATGCCGAAGCCCAGGGTCGGTGCGCCGTTCGGCACAATCGGCTTCCCCTTCTTGTCGAGGATCTTCGTCGCCGAGTCGTCGCCGATTCCGCCTGCTGCCACCTCGACATCGGACAGGCTGCGAACACGTTGGAGCACGCTCGCCTGGAAGGAGGGCGCCGCCGCGGTCTCGCCCTCGAAGCTGATGTCGGCAGACCTGCCGCTGATGACCGCGTCGGTGTTTGCGTATTGCTCTGTAAAGATCTGGTCGAAGGCGCGGCTGATCATGTCCGTGAGGACGAAGGTGCCGCTGACCATCGCCACGCCGAGGACGATGGCGAACGAGGTCAGAACCGCACGGAGCTTCCGCCCCGCGAGCCCGCGCAGCGCGACCCTGATCAACTGAGCGTGACTTCCTTGATCGTCTCGAGGATCTGCTGCTCGTTGCCCGCGCCGAGATCGCGGACGATGAGGCCGTCGTCGAGGAAGAGGACGCGATCGGCGATGGCGGCGGCACGCGCCTCGTGCGTGACCATGACCATCGTCTGCCCGTAGTTTTCGACGGCCTCGTGGAGCAGTGCCAGGATCTCGTCGCTCGTCTTCGAGTCGAGGTTCCCCGTCGGCTCGTCTGCGAAGACGACCGTCGGCTTGGTAACGATGGCCCGTGCGACCGCGACCCGCTGCTGTTGCCCACCGGAGAGCTCAGAGGGGCGATGGTTACGGCGCTCCTTCAGCCCCACACGGTCCAGCAGTTCCTCGAACTCGGCGCGATCGGGCTTGCGGCCGGCGATCGAGAGCGGCAGGAGGATGTTCTCCTCCGCGGTCAGCATCGGGAGCAGGTTGAAGAACTGGAAGACAAAGCCGATGTGGGCGCGGCGCAGCTTCGTGATCTCGGTGTCGCTCAGCTGCCCGAGCCGCGTCCCGGCGAGCGTGACGTAGCCCGAGGTCGGCCGGTCGAGCGCCGCGAGGATGTGCATCAGCGTCGACTTGCCCGACCCGGACGGGCCCATGATCGCCGTCAACTTCCCGGGCGCGACGTCGAGCGAGACGCCGCGCAGCGCGTCGACTGCGGTGTCGCCTTCCCCGTAGCGGCGCGTCAGCTCGTGCGCGGTGACGACGGCGCCGTTCGGTGACGCGCCGTCGCTGCGCGCCTCCTGCTCCTGTTTGACCTGCATAAAGGCTCCCCTCTCCAGCCAGATTGCGGCAGCTTCCCTGCTCGAACCTAGTCGAACCTGCCGGGCGCCGCAAGGAGAACAGAAAGGTCAGGCAGCGAGCGTGAGCTGGTCGCCGACGGCGAGGCCTCGGCGAAAGCTTTCGCCCGCCGGCAGCTCGAGCACGGCCTTGGCACCGCGGCGCGATGCCGCCCGCCAGGGCGCAACCCCACCGGCGATCCCGACGACGACGAGCGCCCGGTCGAGGAAGACCGCGTCGATCGGGAAGCGCATGAAGAAGGTGTGGATCGACGAAGCGGGCCGGAGCAGCAGGCCTTCGCCCGTGTCCAGCCCGTCACGTCCCAAGAGACCCCGCAGGCGGGTCAACGGAGAGTCCGCGAGCGTGCACCGCTCGCAGACGACCGCTCCGTCGGCCCGCCTGAGGGTGAGTTCCTGGTCTGCCAACTAGTGCGCCTTCCAGTAATGCCGCCGAGCTTCTGGGTCGCGAGCACCAAGCCAGAGGCCGCACTCGTCCGCGCGAGGCATCGCTTGCGATTCCTCTAGGAGGTCACGGCGGCTTAGCTGCCGTGACCGTTTCATGCTTGCAGCCTTGGCAAGGACGAGGGTGGGCTCTGGCGCCGCGTGATCGCGGGCCAGAAGCCGGTATGTATTGCTGGGAGGGGCACTAGTACCCGACGTGGATGTGGTCGTCGTGGTTGGCGAGCGGGAACGAAGGCCCGCCCATGCCGATCAGGGAGATGACCTGCCTCGGCTGCATCTCGGCCGGCAGCAGCAGGATGTTGCGCACTGCCTTCTCGGTCACGCTTCCGGGCTGCTGGTGCCCGAAGATCGAGCTCCCGTCGAGGGCCGAGATGTCGGCCGCGAGCCCGTAGATGTGAGCCGAGACGACTCCCGGGCGTGCGTAGAGCCGGTGTCCGCTGATGAGGCAGGAAACGGTCACCTGTCCATGGGCCTCGGCGAGGTAGCCGATCAGAGCAAGGATGCGGACGTTCACTCTGCCCGCCTGGATGTCCGCCCTGCCGCCGGGGTAGATCGAGATGCGGCTGTCGTTGAGGAGCCGCTTCGAGAGCGACGGCTTTGCCCACTCGAACCCGCGGACGAGGGCTTTCAGGCCGACGGCGTGGTAGAGGTTCTTGAGGGCGACCGTGCGGTCTGCGAAGCCCGTCCGTCCCTCGAGCGCGAGGACTGATGTCCACGCGTCGCGCTGGGCCTTGAGCGAGGAGAGGCGCTGCGCGAGGGACTTGAGCCTCATGCGAGAGGCGGGTGCGGCCCCACGCTCTCCGCTCGCGCGGAGGACGGCGAGGGTCAGCGCCCAGTCGACGTGGCTCCGCGCCGAGACGCGGGACAGGCGCCGGGCGAACGCCGGCGTCAGCCGCCGCGACGGCGGCGTGGGATCGGGGAGAGCACGGTGGAGCCAGACTGTCGCAGCGACCCCCGGCTCGTCCGCCTCGGGCTCGCGGTCGAGCCGCCGGCGAATCGCCAAGGGCTGCGACTGGACCACGGGCGGCGCGCGGTGGAAGCTGTCCGAGCGGTCGCCGTGCTGCTTCTGGCTCTGGGCCGGAGCAAGGGCGCTGCTCTGGCCGGCCTTGGAAGCGAGACCACGGGCGCGCTGCTTCAGCGTCGCCTCGACGGCTGCGGTCGGGGAAGTGTCGGCCGGAGCACTGGACTCGGCGGGCTGCTGCCCGGCCGGCCCTGACTCGGCCGGGGCCTCCGCGGCGACCCCGCCGCCGGCGGGTGCCTCGTCTCCTGCCGGTTGCGCCGCCGGGTCGACGGGGGCGGCCTCGGGTGGAACCGAGTCTGCCGGTACCACATCCGTGGTCGTGTCGGTCGAAGTCGTTGCCTCGGCCGATGCGGCCGACTCGCCGTCGATCAGCTGCACGACTCCGTTGCCGGCTCCTGCCGACAGCGCGGCGCCTGCGAAGAAGAGCGTTGCGAAGGCGAGACTCGCGGCAATCCGTCTCCGCCCGACGCGGACTTGTCCTTTACGTGCGCGTGCAGTCAGTAGCAGCTGTTTCCGCTCGCGTCGCACGACGGCGCTCAGAAGCGACAGAGCAGCGGTGAGGAAGAGAAGCTGGGTGAGGCTCTTCCCGAATCGATGTGTCCGTTGAGGCATTGCCTTGCTCCGTTTCGTTCGAGCGCCGAGGCCGCCACATCGGCGCGGATCTCTTGTCTGACATCCGCGGCCGCGTACGGAATCGAGGTGGCTATCGGCGTGAGCTGACAGCTTCAGCTTCACTCGATCTGGGGAACCGCACCGAGGATCCCTAAAGCGGGGGATTACAGCCCTCCGGCCTCGGGGCGATGAACGGAAGCGACTGAGCCAAGCAGGCGGCGCGGCCACGCCGAAGACGTTCTCGGAGGTTTCCCCGGCGTGACCCAACACCTCGCCCCCACTTTTTCAGGCTCTACCCATGACGCTCGATTCCCCGCTACTTCCTTTTCCAGTTCTCGTGCCTTGGCGCGCCGACAGGCACGCCTGATTCGACGAAAGGAGGTGAATCAGGTGCTGAAGCTTTTCAACGCGTTCAAGCGCGAAGAGGGGCAGACGATGGCCGAGTACGGTGTCGTTTTGGCCGTAATCACGATCGCCGTGTTCGCTGCGCTCTTCCTCCTCTCCGGCAACATCGTCACTGCCATTACCAGGGTCGCCGGATACATCAGTTAAGGCTCTCTGTGCAGGCATCGCGGCGGGCCCTTCGCGCGAAGGGCCCGCCTTCCCTCAACTAAACGAATGATTCGTCCGAAAAAGAAATCTGAATGACCAAGAGAATTTCACTAAGAGACCAGCAAGGGCAGGCGATGACGGAGTTCGCAATCGTTCTCCCGATCCTCGCCTTCCTGCTCTTCGCAGTCATCCAGTTCGGGATCGTGTTCAACAACTACATCACGTTGACGGACGCGACCCGGGCCGGTGCCCGCAAGGCCGCGGTCTCGCGGCGCGATCCCGACCCGAGGGCTACGTGCATCGACGCCATTCGTACCTCTGCAAGGAACCTGAAGCAAGCGGACCTGCAGCCAGATTGCCAGTCGAGCTGGCAACCGGGCGAGGACGTGAGCGTCACTGCGACTTATCCGTACTCAATCAGCCTGCTCGGGGTCTTCAGCAAGTCCGGAAACCTCACGAGCACTACCACGGAGCGAGTCGAATGAAAATTAGAAACGAACACGGACAGTCCATGGTCATGACCCTCATCTTCCTGACGGTGCTGATGGGCATGTCGGCCCTCGTGCTCGACGTCGGCGCGTGGTACAGAGCCCACCGCGCCGCCCAGTCGACCGCCGATGCCTCAGCCTTGGCCGCTGCCCAGGGGCTGACGGACACGAGCGAAGCCACCGTGCTCGCCAATTCCTACGGCGGCAAAAACGGCGGCGGAATCTCCAACATCACGTTCTCGACGAAATGGATGCCCAACGACACCGTTGCAGTGACGGTGACCCGTTCGGCGCCCGGTATCTTCGCCAAGCTCTTCGGATTCGCATCGGTGAACGTTTCGGGTCATGCAACTGCCCGCACATTCAACGTCGCGGCGCCACGACACGTCGCGCCGATCGTCGTCCACTACAAGCATCCGCTGCTGCACTGCACTCGCAGCGCCAGCCCGACCTGCACTCCGGAGTTCGGCAAGACCACCACGCTGAATCTGGAGGATCTGCATCAGCCGGGCGGAGGCGACGGTGCCGGCGCCTTCGGCCTGATCAACCTGAACCGGCTCGACGACAGCGGAAATATCGGTGCGGGCACGCTCGCCGACTGGCTCGCGAACGGCTTCGACGACGAAATGCCGCTCGGGCATTACCACTCGGCACCGTCTGCGAACTTCAACAACTCACAGTTCCTCGACGCGCTCGAATCGGTCAGGAACGAGGAAGTGCTCTTCCCGGTTTACCGCAAGCTCAACGGCCCGGGCTCGAATGCCCAGTACGACATCATCGGCTGGATCGGTTTCATCCCCCGCTCGTGGACCACGAATGGAAGCAACGGGTCGCTCACGGGCGAATTCACGCGCTACATCGCCGAGGGCCTCCCCGTCGAGAACTCGGGCGGACCACCCGACACCGGTGTCCACACGATCGAACTCGTCAACTAACCGAACTAAGGAGAGAGAGACCCGCCGCCATGACATATCGACTTCGCAACATCGGCATCGCGGTCGCGCTTGCGATCGTCGCTGCCCTGCTGACGACGTTCTACGTCACGAACTACAAGCGAACGGTTCAGCAGGGCGAGGAGAAAGTTCCCGTCTATGTAGCCGCGCACGACATCGCGCTCGGAACCTCGGGCGCGGACGTCGCGGGCCGCGACATGCTGCGCGTCGAGCATGTGCCGCGACGGAGCGTCGTGCCCGGGGCGATCTCGAAGCCGGACCAGGTCGACGAACTCGTCGCAGTGGAGCCGATCTACGCCGGCGAGCAGATCTCGACCAGGCGCTTCCGGACCGCGGACCAACAGGGCATCCTCGCCCAGCTGAAGGGCAACCTGCGAGGAATCCAGGCTCCCGGAAGCCAGGCGCAGCTCCTCGGCGGCACGCTCAAGGCCGGTGACCGGGTCGACGTCGTCGGCACGTGGCTGATGCCGGAAACCAGCCAGAACCACGTCAGCCGCGTTGTCCTTCGTGACCTCCTCGTCCTTCAGGCTCCGGACACGAATCAAGCCGGGGCCAAGCTTGGGAGCAATCCCAACGAGCCTTTCACCGCGATCATCGCCATGACCGACGCCCAGGCCGAGAAGTTCTGGTGGGTCGCAAAGAACGGCGAGTGGACGCTTCAGCTCCGCCCGGCCGCCAACGCCGCCGACAGCCCAGACGGCATTGAGACCTCCCGCAGCGTTGCCAGGGACGGGCTCTCTGCCAGCGAGCGCCGCCGCGCAGGAGGCAAGTGATGACCCTCGAGACTCAGGCACACGCACCACCCCGGGAGAAGACCCGTGTCTTCATCACGGGCAGCTGCGAAGGGCTTCCCGAGCTCTGGGATGCCCTCGGGCGCCACAGCGAGATCGACCTCGTTGGGCGATCCGAGCACGTCCGCGAAGGCGCGGGGGCGCTGACCGGCGGTCATCTCCAGGCGGTCTTGCACGCCACGCGCAGCTCCGCGCTGCCCGTCGAGGAGCTCGCCGCCATTCGCGAGTACACGCAGGCGCCGGTCGTCCTCCTCGCCTCGGGCGAGTCGTCCGCACTGCTCGAGGAGGCGCTCGACGCTGACGTCGCCGATGTCCTGTTGCTCCCGCAGTTGACCGAGAACGTCGTCTTCGCGATCCGGAAGGCGAGCCACTCCGGCCGCCGCAGCCAGGGCGGTCGCCCGGCGGGCAGCGGCCGGGTCATCACCGTGTTCTCGCCGAAGGGCGGGACGGGCAAGACCGTGATGGCGACGAACCTCTCGACATCGTTCGCCAAGCACGCCGGCAAGCGTACGCTCCTGCTCGACCTCGACCTCCAGTTCGGCGACGCCGCGATCATGCTCGGAATCGAGCCGGACAAGACAATCCAGGATCTCGTCACTGCTCCAGGTGAGCTGGATCCGGAGAAGCTCGCCGGTTACACGTGTCGGCACTCCTCTGGTCTCGACGTCCTGCCGGCGCCGATCCGGCCCGAGGACGCCGAGCTCGTCACCGAGGCGAAGCTGGCCCGCCTGATGGAGGTCGCCAAGGAGTCGTACGACCTGATCGTCGTCGACACCTCGCCGTTCTTCCACGGGCCGATGCTCGCCACCCTCGACCAGACCGACGACCTGCTGCTCGTCTGCGGGCTCGACGTGCCGACGATCAAGAACGTCCGCCTGAGCCTCCAGACGCTGCAGCTGCTCTCGTTCCCACCGGACCGGATTCGCGTCGTCCTGAACCGCGCGAACTCGAACGTGGGCATGAAGCGCGGTGAGGTCGAAGCGGCTCTCGAGGCGAAGGTCCGCTTCGAGGTGCCGAGCGACCGCGCAGTCCCGCTCGCCGTCAACCGCTCGAACCCCGCAGTGCTCTCCGATCCGAAGTCGGATTTCGGGCGGGCGCTGCGCGAGATGGCGAAGTCCCTCCTGCCCGTCGCGGCCGCAGCCAACGGCAAGCGCCGGTTCCTCGGCCGGGGTAGCTCGTAATGGGCCTTCACGACCGCATCAAGAGCGGAGAGAACGGCTCCTCGACGCCAGAGGAACAGCCCGTCTCGCTCGCCGCGACGACGCCGGCAATCGGCGAGCAGCCGAGCTCGGACACGCCACCGGACCCGTATGCCGAGCTGAAGACGCGTGTCCATCACGCGTGCATCGCGAAACTCGGGCCCCAGCTCTTCACGACCGAGACGAGCGAAAACCTCTCCGACCGCGTCCTCCGCGAGGTGACCGAGCAGCTGACGCTCGACCGCACCCCGCTTACGCGTGAGGAGCGGCGCCGAATCGTCCGCGAGATCACCGACGACATCCTCGGCTACGGGCCGCTCGAGCCCCTACTCCGGGACGACACCGTGACCGAGGTCATGGTCAACAACTTCGACCGCATCTTCATCGAGCGCGACGGCAAGATCGAGAAGTCGACTGCGACCTTCGCCGACAACGCCCACCTGCTGCGCATCGTCGACAAGATCGTGTCGCAGGTCGGGCGTCGCATCGACGAGTCGTCGCCGATGGTCGACGCCCGCCTCCCCGACGGGAGCCGAGTCAACGCGATCATCCCACCACTCTCACTGCGTGGGCCGACCCTCACGATCCGGAAGTTCTCGCGCGACCCATACACGATGGACGACCTGATCAACTTCGGCACCCTGACGCCGAAGGCCGCGCAGTTCCTTGCGGCCATCTCCAAGGGAAAGCTGAACGTCCTCATCTCCGGCGGTACCGGTACCGGTAAGACGACGACGCTGAACGCAATCTCGGCGTTCGTGCCGGGCGACGAGCGCATCGTCACGATCGAGGACGCCGCCGAGCTCCAGCTCCAGCAGGAACACGTGATCACGCTCGAAGCCAGGCCGCCGAACATCGAGGGCCAGGGCGAAGTCCGGATCCGCGAGCTCGTCCGCAACGCACTGCGCATGCGCCCCGACCGGATCATCGTCGGCGAGGTCCGTGGCCCGGAGACCCTGGACATGCTCCAGGCGATGAACACCGGCCACGAAGGCTCTCTAACGACGATTCACGCCAACTCACCCCGCGATGCGCTCTCCCGGCTCGAGACGCTCGTGCTCACCGCCGGCGTCGATCTGCCGTTGCGCGCGATTCGCGAGCAGATCTCGAGCGCCTTCGACCTCCTGGTGCAGATCACTCGCCTGGTCGACGGCTCGCGCCGGATCTCGCACATCACCGAGGTGCTGCGCATGGAATCCGATGTGATCACGCTCCAGGACATCTTCCACGCGAAGCCTCCGGACGAGGAGAGCGTAGCCATGGGCACCGGCGTGCGGCTGCTCTCCCCGCTCGCATGTACAGGGCTCAAGCCTCAGTTCCTCGACAAGATGGCTACGCAGGGGGTCGTCCTGCAGCCGGCCTTCTTCAACGAGGAGGACTCCGGGTACCGATCGACCCTGGCGGCAGCGAGTTTCGGCGGATTCTCATGAGCCGAAACAGGTTGCTGCTAGTCGCCCTTGCGGGGGCGATCTCGATGCTCACGCCTGCAGCGCAGGCCGGCATCGCGGTGAAGGGAGTCAACACGAGCTCGTATCCCGACATCCGCGTCAGCGTCGTCACTTCTCAGCACACCTCGGGCAGGCCGAGGCTCACGGAAGACGGGCGGCCCGTTCCGATCAAGGAGGCGCTGAACCTCGGCCGAGCCAAGTCGGTAGTGCTCGCGCTCGACCGCTCGCGCTCGATGCAGGGCAAGCCGCTTGCGGACGCCCTCGCCGCGGCGCGTGGGTTCGTCGCCTCGAAAGCGCCCGGCGACCGGGTCGAAATCGTCGGTTTCGGCTCCCACGCTGTGGAGCTGACCCGCCTCTCGTCGGCGACGATCGACGCCGTCGACGCTCTGAAGACGATGCCGGTCGACCCTCAGCAGGGGACGGCTCTTTACGACGCCGTCGTCTCGGCCTCGCGTGCGCTCACCACGGAGAGTCTCCCCGGCCGCGTGATCATCGTGCTCACCGACGGGAGAGACGTCTCGAGCACAGCCACGCTCCAGCAGGCGAGCAAGGAGGCCCGCGAAGCCGGCGCCTCTGTCTACACGATCGCGATCGAGAGCCCGCAGTTCTCGCCGGCGCCGCTCCGTAGTCTGAGCAGGGAGACAGGCGGCGCCTACCGCGGCGCCTCGTCGAGCGCAGCGCTCGGCCGGGAGTACGCGGCGGTCGCCGACGAGCTCCGCCGGAGTTGGCAGCTCACCTACGCGACCTCGGCGCGTCCCGGCGACGACGCGACGCTGCGGGCGTATGCAGGCGGCTCGGCCTCACAGTCGGCGGTGTTGGAGTTGCCCGAGAACCTCGGATCCACGACCGACGACCCGAAGGCCTCGCGCCTCTTCCCGGACGTCTTCTACGAGACCGTCCTCGGCACGCAGGTGATGGCGATCCTCTCGTTCCTGATCGTTCTGCTCGGCGCAACCCTCGCCCTCACGACCGTGAAGGGCTCACGGCTGCGCCGCCGGATCGCTCCCCACCTCGCGGATACCCCCGAGATCAAGAAACAGAAGCTGGACAAGGAGCGGTTCGCAGCAGCGGCCCCCCTCTTCAGGGCGACTGAGAGCGCGTTCGCGCACTGGAAGGTCTGGACGCGCCTCGAGCGCTTGGTCGAGCGCAGCGACCTGCCGCTTCGAACCGTCGAGCTCGTCTATCTGATGTTCGGTGCGGGTCTCGTCGGAGCGATGATCGCCACGCTCGCGGGACAATCCACGCTCATCACGCTCGTCCTGATGGCCGTGGGCTGGACGGTGCCAATCGGCTTCGTCTGGTTCAAGGCGACCCGCCGCCTGAAGGCCTTCGAGAACCAGCTCCCCGACGTGCTGATCACGCTCGCGGCGGCGCTCAAGGCCGGTCACAGCTTCAAGCAGGGCATCCAGACGATCGTGGATGAGGGCAATCCTCCGGCGAGCAAGGAGTTCCACCGCGTCCTCGCCGAGGGCCGCCTCGGCCGCCCCCTCGAGCTTGCTCTCGCCGATATGTCCGAGCGTCTGGGATCCAAGAACTTCGATTTCGTGATCACGTCCGTCAAGATCCAGCAGCAGGTCGGCGGCAGCCTGGCAGGGCTGATCGACATGGTCGCCGACACGGTTCGTCAGCGCCAGCAGTTCATCCGCAAGATCAAGGGGCTGACGGCGATGGGCCGGGCGGGCGCGTACACCCTCGTTGGGCTTCCCTTCTTCATGGCGCTGGTGATCACGATCATGAACCCGACCTACATGGACCCGCTCTACCACTCGAGCACGGGTCACGTGCTCATCTACACGGGCCTCGCCATGATGGTCGTCGGCTCGCTCCTCCTCAAGAAGATCGTCTCCTTCAAGGGCTAGGTGAACACATGACTCTGCTCCTCATTCTCGCTGTCTTCTGTCTCGCCGGCGCCGCGTTCTTCGTCAGCGAGATCGTGACTCTCCCCTCGCGTCAGCGCGCGCTGTCGGTTCGGCGCGCAGCCACCTACGGCCTGCTGGAGGTCCCTTCCGGAGCGCCGCTCGAGGGGCTTCGCGAACGCCTGCTCGTCCCGGTCGGAGAATGGCTCGCGCGCTGGGCGCTCCGGGTCAACCCCCGCTCGAACAGGGATTCGATCGGGCTCAGGTTGATGGCGGCCGGCATCAGCCGAAGGGTGTCGCCGACGGGCTTCCTCGCAGCCAAGGGCCTCTTCGCCCTGGGCGGGCTCTTCGTCGGCTCGATGCTAGGAGCCACGCGCGGCGCAGGCGGCCTGATCATGGGCGCCATCTTGCTCGGCGCCGTCGGCTTCCTCGCGCCGGACTACGGACTGACGCTGAAAGCGCGCGGCCGGAAGGAGCGAATCCGTGCCGACCTACCCGACGCGCTCGACCTGCTCGCGGTCAGCGTCGAGGCCGGACTCGGCTTCGATGCGTCGCTGGCCAAGATCAACGAGCACATGGAAGGGCCGCTCGCCGAGGAGTTCGGCCTGACTCTGTCGGAGATGCGCATCGGCGAGAGCCGTGCGGAGGCGCTCAAGAGCCTTTCCGAGCGCGTGGACGCACAGGAGCTCTCGGCGTTCACCCGCGCGCTGATTCAGGCCGATCAGCTCGGTACGTCTCTCGGCCGGATTCTTCGCGTCCAGGCCGCGGACGCACGGCTGCGGCGCCAGGCAGCGGCCGAGGAGCGAGCGATGAAGGCCCCGATCAAGATGCTCTTCCCGACCGTCCTCTTCATCTTCCCGGCGATGTTCCTCGTCATCCTCGGGCCGGCGATCCTCAACGTCCAGAAACTCTTCGGCTAGGAAGTTGTCCATGTCCCGCGGAGACAAGAACGACGAGGCGAAGGACGGGGAGACGAAGCCGCAGGATGCCGAGCACACCGAGGGCGGCTTCGGCACCGGCCTGCGGGCACAGCTCCAGAAGCGCCGCACCGAGCAGTCGGAAGAGGCTTCCCCGACGACGCTGCCATACGAAGAACCAAGCGAACCGCCACTCGTTCCAGTAGACCTCTTCACCTCCGCGCCGCAGCAAGTGAACGGAGCCGAGCCGAACGTCGAGGTCTCAGAGCTCCAAACCCAGCTCTCCGACGCCCAGAAGCGCGAGCGCGAGCTCCGTGCTGCCTTCGCAGAGCAGGTCGAAGCCTACGAGCGGAAGCTGTCGGAGGAGTACGACGTCTCGCGCGAGCAAACGACGCTCGAGGCACGAAGCGCAAAGCTCTCTTCGACGGAGAGTGAGCTCCGCGCGCGAGAGCAGCGCCTCGCGGACGAGCGCCGTGAGCTGAACACCGAGCGCATGCGCCTCTCGCAGCTCCAGGACGACGTTGCCGCCGCGCAGGCGAAAGCCTCGGTGCTCCAGGAAGAGCTTCAGGCGCGAGAAGGCGAGCTCACGGAGGCTGAACGGCTCGCCGGACGCAGCTCATCCGAGCTCGCGCAGCGCAACTCGGCAATCGCCGCGCGCGCGGACAAGCTTGCGAAGACGGAGCGCGACCTCGCGACCCGCGAGGGCCAGTGGAAAGCACGCGAGAACGAGCTCAAGCGCCGCGAGAAGGATCTGTCCGGCCGCGAGTCGCGCCTCGCCGACGGAGAGCAGCGTCTCGCGAAGGAGAGCGCAAGGATCGCCGCCGAGGATGCTGCGCTCCGACGCCGCGAGGCAGAGGTGCATGACCGGCATGAGCGCATCCGCTCCGAGACGCAGCAGCTGGAGAGCCAGCTGACCTCGTCCGGAGTCGAGGTGCAGCAGATGGAAACGCGGCTCGCCGAGATCCAGGGCCGCGAAGAGGAGCTCATCGCCCGGGAGGCCGAGCTCAACCGCCGCGAGTCGGAGCTGAATCGCGTCGAGGTGGAAAGCGCCCGCGGCCGGGACCTCGACGAGTGGGCAGGGCGCCTCGAGGCACGCGAGAAGGAGCTGGCCGACCGCGAGTCGGCCACTGCCGAGGAAACCGATCTCGCGGAGACGGCACGCGAGCGGGTCGAGAAGCGCGAGAAGCGAATCGCACAGACCGAGGCGAATCTCCGCGAGCGCGTCCGGGAGCTCGACGACCGCGAAGAGGAGCAGCGCCGCCGCGAGGCACGGGATGAGACTGACTATGAGCTTCGCCTCGAGAAACTAGAGCGGCGCGAGCTGGCCCTGGCCGAGCTGGAGGAGAAGCTCGGCAGCAAGGAGACACAGCTCGCGGCCTATGTGGCGCAGGCGCAGGGTGCCCTCCAGCGCCGTGAGTCCGAGTGGTGGAACAAGCAACTTGGCCGCGACGACGACGCAGAAGACGTCGCCTGAACCACGCGGGCATCTCGCGCGCATACAACTCCGTTAGGATCGCGCGGCCATGTGGCAGGCCTACGTGAGGTTCAAGTCCGGCTCGACTACTCGGGCTGACGTCGCCGAGAACGAGGAAGACGCTCGTCAGGCGCTCGAGGATGCGATGGGACAGCTGAAATCGAACGGGATCGGCACCGTGGGACCCAGCCTCGTCGTCACCAAGGACGACCTCGAGTTCATCAAGCTCGAGCAAAAGCAGCAGCAGCAATAACCTCCAGCGCTCTCGCCGCAGAGCCTCCAAGTAGGTCGGGCGGCCCATAGACGAAACGCGGATTTGCCGCTATCCCTAGATGAGGCCTACGAGGGGGAGCGATCTGCGGCGCGTTCTGATGGGAGTGCTGTTCTTGCTGGTTGCGGGCGTCGCTGCGGCGGCGAGCGGCGCGACCTCGTCCTCGAGCCGAGAGGCGCTGCACGCTTCGCCGCTGCCGCTCAAGGTCGCGAAGCTCGATTCACATCTCGCGGCGCTTCAGGGCCGGACTGTTCGAGTGGAGCTCCTTGCCTCTCGACCCGCTGGGGCTCGAGCGCTCGTCGCACGTGAGGGCGGCCGAGTCGAAGCGTCGTACGGACGCCTCGTGGAGGCACTCGTCCCGGTGGAGTCGCTGAACACGCTCGCGCGCAACCGAACGGTTCGCTTCGTCCGCGAGCCCGCTCAGCCCGTGCCGGAGGCCGTGCGCGGCGAAGGCGTTGTCTCGACCGGCGCCGCGAGCTGGCACAGGGCCGGCACACGCGGCGAGGGTGTGAAGATCGCGGTCATTGATCTCGGCTTCGACGGCTACCGCCACAGCCAGGCAACGGGAGACCTTCCCGCAGCGGTCGGCAAGGCGGACTTCTGCCCGGCCGGTGGCTTTGCCGCAACGAACCACGGGACGGCGGTTGCCGAGATCGTCGCCGAGATGGCGCCTGATGCCAAGATCTATCTCGTCTGCGCGCAAAGCCTCGCTGCCCTCGGCGAGGCCGCCGACTACGCCCGGTCACACGGCATCCAGATCATCAGTCACTCGGTGAGTTGGTTGAACACGAGCCGAGGCGACGGAGCCGGCCCAGCCGACTCTCCGGAGGGCATCGTGGCCGCCGCGCGCAGCGCCGGCATCCTTTGGGTCAATGCGGCAGGCAACCGCGCCGAACAGCACTGGAGCGGCACCTTCGCCGACTCGAACGGGAACGGCTGGGACGAGTTCGAGCCCGGCGACGAGGGAAACACGATCAGCGTGCCGGCCGGTGCCTACGCATGCGCCGCGCTCAAGTGGGACGACTGGCCTGCGAGCGCCGAGGACTACGACCTCTATCTGATCCGCTCTCCGGGAGGCGGCGTCGTCGCCTCCTCGACGAGCCCCCAGACGGGCTCGGAGCCTCCCACCGAGCTCGCCTGCCGGATCAACAGCTCGAGGACGACAGAGACCTACGCGATCGCCATCCGGGCCAGCCGCACCTCAGGCCGGCCCGTCCGCATCGACCTCTTCACCTATCCGGGAGCGAACCTCGAGTACCGCGCGGCCGACGGCAGCGTGACCGAGCCCGGCACCTCTCCGGCAGCCTTGACCGTGGGCGCGGTGTGCTGGCGAGACAGTGGGCTCGAGCCCTACAGCTCCCGCGGCCCGACGATCGACGGCCGCATCAAGCCGGATCTGGTCGCGCCGGACTCCGTGTCGTCGCTCACGTTCGGGCAGTTTGCCGGGTGCGGTTCGAGCGGCTTCGCCGGGACCTCGGCCGCGACCCCGCACGTCGCGGCCGCGGCGGCGCTCGCGAAACAGGCAAACCCGAGCTTCGGCCCGAATGAGCTCCAGGCCTATCTCGAGGAGCGCGCAACCGACCTCGGAGCGACCGGCAAAGACGCGTTGTTCGGCAGCGGTGCACTCGCACTTGGAGCTGCGCCGCGCCTGCCTCTACGGGCCTGCATCGTCCCCACTCTCGTCGGCCGCCGGCTCGCAACGGCCCGCTCAGCAATCACTCGCGCCGGTTGCCGGCTCGGCCGCTTGCGTCAATTGCGGTCGCGCGGTCGCGCCGGCCGCGTGCTCTCGCAGCGCCCGCGCCCAGGTACGCGCCTAGCCCGTCGCGGGCGGGTAAACCTGACCGTCGACCGCTAGGAGGGACGTTCCTATAGATGTCAAGCGGGGGTGAGTGATCTGAGGTCGTCCCGGAGGGTGGTGTAGGTCTGGCGGGCGATGTAGCGCTTGAGGCAGCGGATGATTTCTTTCTTGGTTTTGCCTTCGCTGGTGCGGCGTTGGACGTAGGCGCGGGTTTTGGGGCAGTGGCGGAGACGGCAGACGGCGATCATGTGCAGGGCTCGGTTGGCTTGGCGGTCGCCGCCGGGGTTGAGGCGGTAGCGGCTGTGCTTGCCGGATGCGTTGGGGATCGGGCTGGCGCCGCAGAGCGCCGCAAAGGCGGCTTCGCCGTGGAGTCGGTCAATGTTCTGGCCAGCGGTGATCAGCAGCTGGCCGGCGTGTCCGGTCGAGATTCCGAGCAGCGCTGCGTGGAGCGGCGGTCGCGACCAGCGGCGTGAGCTGCCTGTCGAGCCCGGCGATCTCGTCGTCCAAGAGCGCGATGCGTCGTGCGAGGCTGCGCAGAGCGAGCTTGGCGGCATTGACCGGTTCGCTGAGCCGCTCGGTGTCGGGGCGCAGCCGCCGGCAGAGCGCGGCTTTGCCCTTGAGCGTCTTGCGGAGCGCGAGCTGTTCGCGCAGCTCGCTGGGCGCGGTGCGGACGAGGTCGCCGAGCTGCACCATCGCCACCGATCGGGACTTCACGGCGCTGTCACGCGCGACCCGCAACTGGCGGACCGACTCGACGATCCCGCTGGTCTGCTTCGGCGTGACAGCGGTCGCGAGGCTGAGCGCGTGCCGGGCCGCCAGCTCGGCGTCGATCGCGTCGGTCTTCCCGCGTCGCCTGCGCGTGTGAGGGTGCGGCTGGTTGACCTCGAGCACGCGGACGCCCGCAGCGAGCAGATGGCGAGTCAGGCCGGCAGCATAGGAGCCGGTCGACTCCACCCCGACCCGGTCGATCAGCCCAAACGAGGCAAGCCAGGCCAAAAGCTCGCGGTAGCCCGCAGCCGACACGGCAAACGACTTGGTTCCCAACCGGCGGCCGCGCTCGTCGAGCGCCGCGGCGTGGTGGGTATCGGCGTGCGAGTCGACGCCGCCGATGACGCGACGGACCTCCTGCTTCATGCTGTGCATTGCTGTCCCTCTCTGATCGGCGGGACAGCCGGTCGGGTGGGCGGACACAACAGTAACGAGGCACTTGTCGCAAACAGGTTCCTATGAAGTCACGCTCCGCCCTTCCCGGCCGTCCCTCACAGGATCGGTCGTGGCGGCCCGCCCGAGACCGACAGGTCCCTCCCACGGCACCCAACAAAAGGGCCAGTTTGGCGGCAGGTCAGATCTCGAACGAGACGCCTCCGCCATCTTCACTGTTTGGCGGAACGTCGCTCGTCGCCGGGGTGCGATGGTCGTTCCGAGGCAAGGACGCAGGGAGCGCTCAGGCTGTTTCAGCCTGGGCGCGACTGAGGACACAGCCTCGGGGCGAGCAGCGCGGCCCGGCGGCTCAGCAGCGTTTCGTCAAACCCTCCTAGGTCTGAGGACGGCGGCAGCGATCGCGCCTAGACCGGCGGCGACGGCGATCGGCCCGCGCCGGCGGTCGAGCTCGAAGAGCAGGCTGCGAGACTTCGCCTGGTCGTCGAACGTGCCGTGTGCGGAGTAGTCGCCGGGCACGGGCTCGAAGAGGTTGCCCTCGCGCTCGCCCTGGAGTGGCTCACCGGTCTGCTGCCTGTCGTACCCGATCCGGCCGAGGATGCGGTCGAGGAGGCCGGATGCGACCTTCTCGCCGTAGACCGCCTTGACGGCCGGCCAGCCGACGATGAGCTCGCGCCGTCGGTGGCTCGCCGCGTAGACGATCGCCTCCGCGGCCACCTCGGGCTGGAAGATCGGCGGCACCGGTTGCGGGTGGTGGGGGAGCTTCGCGCGGCCCCATTCGAACTGGGGCGTGTTGTGCGCGGGGAGCTGCACCATGGTCACGTGCACGTTCGAGCCCTCGTGCAGGAGCTCGGTGCGCAGCGACTCGGTAAAGCCGAGGATCGCGTGCTTGGCACCGCAGTAGGGAGCCTGGAGCGGAATCGACCGGTACGCCAGGGCGGAGCCGACCTGGACGATCGTCCCCTGGTCGCGCGGCAGCATCCGGCGAAGCGCGGCCATCGTGCCCCAGACGGTGCCGAGGTAGGTGACCTCAGTCGCGCGGCGGAATTCCTCAGGGGTGGTCTCGCGCATTGGCGCGAAGACGGTCGCCATCGCGTTGTTCACCCAGACGTCGAGGGGGCCGAAGCGCTCCTGGATCTGCGCGGCTGCGTCGTCGACCGCGTCGGCGTCCGCGACATCGAGTGGGAGAACGAGCGCCTCGCCCCCAAGCCGCTCGACCTCAGCAGCCGTCGTCTCGAGCCGCTCCTGACCGCGCGCGATCAGCCCGAGGCGGGCTCCCTGCCGCGCGAACCGCTCAACGGTCGCGCGGCCGACCCCGGCCGACGCGCCCGTTACCGCAATTACTTGCACGCCTTCGGACTACCCGGGCAGTCGACCCGAAAAACGCTAGAAGCCGACTCCTGTTCCAGGTGGGAGCTACGACGCCGCCGCGCCGACGTTTCCGAGCGAAGGAGCTAGCTGCGTCTCACGCTCCAGGTGCGCCCGCCGTCGGGCGTGCTCCAGACCACTTGTCCCGCCTCGCCGCGCGTGAACGCCGTGACGTCGACGGCGCGCACGGTCGCGGACGGCCACGACGTCTCGAGCGAGCGCACGAGTACGTCGCCGCTCACCCGGGACAGGCGGAGGACGCTCACACGCGTTCCTTGGACGAGCAGCAACCGCGGCGAGGTGTCGAAGCCGGCCCCGGCGACGCGATTGGTCACGAGCGCCAGCACGCCGTCGGGCACCGCGTCGGCCTCGACGATCACCCCCGGGAGATGGGCGACCTGGCGAGCCTGGAGGACTCCCGCCGACGGCGGCCAGGCGACGGTGCGGTAGAGCAGGCCTCCTCGCCACCACCACAGCGCCGCCGAAGTGCCGACGAAGCCTCCTCCGGCTCCCTTGGGCGTACGGCGCCAGGTAACTCCGCCGTCACTCGTCCAGAGGCGGACCATCCGGCAGCCGCAGCGCGAAACACGGTCGCCCGTGGCCAGGATGCCGTCACGGGCCGAGGTCCGAACGAGCTTCGCCGCGCTATGGCGATAGATCCGAGCCCAGGTCCGACCGCCGTCGTCGGTCGAGTACACGCCGTCCTCGCGGCTCGCCCAGCCGTGGAGCGCATCGGCGAAGCTCCGATGCTCGGGGAGAGCGCTCCCGGCCGTTCCGGTCGGCCGGCCGAGCGCCGGGGCGAGCGCGAAGCCCTGAACACCGCCCGTGTACGTGCCGAGGTAGAGACGATCGCCGACGACGGTCGGGGCCACGAAGGCCGGCCCCGCAAGCGCCGAACGGAAGCGGAGCGCGCCGGAGCGAGCGTCCAGGCCGAGCAGCGCGGATCCCTGGCCGGCGTTCTCCGCGAGCCAGACCGTGCCACCGGCAATGGTCGGCGAGCCGTTCAGGAGGCCGCCGCCGACCCTCTTCGCCCAGGCGATGTGCCCGCGGCAGCGGCGGTCGACCCCGATCCGCACGAGCCGGCTCGGGGTCGAGACGTAGAGCGCTCCCGTCCGCGACGAATAAGCCGGCTGGGAGAGCAGTGGGGCATCGATCGTCGGATGGGCGAGCCGGAGCGAGAAGAGCGGGCCGGCCTTGACCTTCCCGCTGCGCCACACGTAGAGGAAGCCGTTCTTGTTCAGCACGCCGACCAGCTCCCCGCAGAAGCGGTGCTTGAAGACGACCGGTGAGCCGACGAAGTCGAGATCCTTCGGTGCCCGGATCGTCGGCGGATGATTGGCGGCGCGCACCGAGAGACCTCGGTCGAGCTCGACGAGCTGCTCGCCGTAACCGGCCCACTCGCGGAAACGCCGTCCATCATTCGTGCCGCCGCGGAACGCGTTGCCGGTGGCGACGAAGAGGGAGTCACGCCGCGCGCTATAGGCGATTCCGCCCCAGCCCCAAACGCCTCCGCCTCCACCGAGGGCGCGGGGCACGGACCGCCAGCGCGAGACCCTTCGCGTCGCGAGCTCGATCCTGAAGACCTTGCCCACCATCGGCCGGTCGCAGTAGGAGCCGGTGCCGACGTACACGGACCCATTGACGAGCGTGAGTGCGCCCCAGACGAGCTCTCGACGGAAGTCTGCGTAGAGCCCGACCGGCCAGCCTTCGTGCTCCGTTCCCGTCGCCAGGTCGAGCGCGTGGAGGCGGCCGAAGGCATCGGCGACATAGAGCGCATTCGTGCCGAGGTCGATGACCGGTGTCCCGGTGACGCCATAGCCGTCGATCTGGGCGCAGATCCGCTCGAGCTGGCCGAGCTCGACGCGCCAGCGAATGTAGCCGTTCTCGGCGAGCGCGTAGACAACACCCTTCGTGGTCGCGACGTAGACCGTCCGGAGGCCGGGCGACGGCACGTCCCGTGCGACGAGCGCCTGCGAGGTGATCCGCCCCGAGACCGGCGCGTACCACGCAGGTTTGAGGGCGCGAGGCGAAAGCGTCGTCGAGGCTGCCGAGCTGCGTGCGAGGTCGTTCCCGTAGACGAGCCATCCGCCGGAGGGCCGGCCCGCAGCCCCGCCTCCGATCAGAAGCGGCACTGCAGCCGCCCCGAGCAGGACGCAAGCGAATCGGCGGCCTGGCGCCCTGCTCACGGGCACATGCTACGAGGGAAGGAGGAGCCTCGGCGAGGGTCTGCGGCCAGCCCTCCCGAGGCTCCGCGTCCCTTATCGGCCACTTCGCGCCGAAGCCTGAGGTCCGTCTTTCCCTACCTGCAGGTCGGCCCGATGAAACCAAGCACTGGGTGGAGCTCCGCGACGTTGGGCGACACGCCGCCCCGCTGGCCTTGAAAGACGTCGAAGATACCGACGGCACTGCGGCTGAGGCCGCCAGTCAGGGCGACAATGGCAAGAACGAGGCAACGCTTAATCGGACCCCCTCCGTTTTGACCCGGGAGGCAAGCCTTGCACGACACGGCCCCGCCGCTCAATGGGTCCGGGTGCGCGCCCTTTGGGACCTACCCGCCACCCGGGAGAGGCCTTTGCGGGCATCCTGTCCGGCCATCAGCGGCCGGCCGGGCGCCCGGATGTACACCTGGGTCGTGACGTAGGCGTACGGCGGCCCTGTGTCACCGACGGCAAGGCAGCTTCATTGTGTTCAAGCATGGGCCGATCGAAGCCCGCTTAAACGTCGACCGCCTAGCCGCCGCGTCCCTGGGTGCTTGCGAGCTTCTCCGGAATCGGGCGACGGCGATCACGAAGTCGAAGCTCGCCCGGTACGCGTTGTGGCGACGCGGGCCCAGGCGCACCGTCAGGGCTCGTTTGAACCCTCGAGCGTGACGGTTGAGAGCGCCGACGTTCAGCCCATAGGCACGTAGAGTCGCCGGGAAGAAGAGCTCGGTCGCGAGGACCGGTCCATTGGCGGCCTGCACCCTCACGTGGATGTGCGGAGGCCGGCGCAGGTAGTGGTTAGGCACGATCGTTCGGAGCAGGTACCGGCCGCGAGCGTCCGTGAACTGGTGTCCATGCAGCCTGATTTCGCTCCTGTCGTACTTGCCGCGACTATCGGCTTGGAAGAAGTCGAGCAGGGCGCGTCGGACGGGTGAGCACTCCTCGTCGTAGACGTGACCGCGCAACGTCAGACGGATTCCGCGCATGCCCGGCTCGCGGAGGTTTCGCCGTCTCGGCGACCCAGGCGCGAAGTAGGTGCCGGACGAGGACGCCAGGGCTCCATCCGACGGCGTCTTCGCCGAGCAAGCGGAGGCCTGGGCAGCGACGAGCGCCAGGTGCTCCGAGGAGCTCTTGCCGTCGCTGCACCCGGCGGCGGCGAGGGCGAGTAGGACGGCCAGGATCCCCGCGGCCCGCCGTTGACCGAGGCTCAAAGCGTCACCCATGATGCTTTTACAAGCCCGGGGCAGGTTTCGGTTCCCGATCTAGCCAGCCTGCTCGTTGATCCCTCGCAAGTGAGAAGACGGCCCCGCTCTCGCGGGGCCGTCTTCGGTACTGCGGTTGACGCTCGACCGTTAGTGGTCGGGTCGGTGCGTCACGCGAACCGCGTTCAGGATCGGCTCGCCGAAGCTCCTCCGGGTGATGAACTGGACGTTGATCTCACCACCGACGGGGGTCCAGAACTGCGACATGTCGAGCGCGTAGTTCTTCCCGACAAGGCTCGAGATGTCGAGGCCGGTCACATACGGCATGCCGTTCACGGTCACGTCGAACACTCGCAGGCCCGGGTTCTTGTTCTGGATCTCGGCAAAGTTGAGCTCCACCTGGTAGACACCCGGCGGAAGGCCCGTGAAGCGGTAGGTCATCGCGCTGATCCGCGCTTTCTGATAGAGCGGGTCGTCCAGCGTCCCGCCGATCGCCGAGCGTGTGCTCGCCGTTCTGGGCGGAGACTGGACGTAGCCCGACCCGTTGGCGGGCGTGTAAGCCCGGTCGGCAGACCACGGCTCGCCGGAGACGCTCGTGTAAGCGCCGCCGCCGGAGTTGAACGCCTGCTGGTAGGCCGGCACGATCAGCCGCACAGGCACCAACAGGTTCGGACGCCGCCCGCTGTTCGTGCGGAACGTCAGCGTGGCCTGGTACACGCCTGCGCTAAGCCCGTGCGTGTCGACCGTAACGTGGATGTCGGTGTGGCCGCCGGGATTGATCGTCCCGTTGTCGGGCGTCTCCGAGAGCCATGGCACGTCCGTGAACTCGGCGCACTGGTCGAGTTCTGACAGCTTCTCGGAGTCCGGCGTCGGGGTGAACCCCCCTGACGAGCCGCCGATCTTGTAGAAGCCGCACGAACCGCCCGCGCGGTAGCGTGGGAACTGCGCGTTCGGCAGCGCCGTCCAGCTGTCCGCGTTCGGGTCGTAGGTGAAGCCCTCGTTCGTGATCGTGTTGAACCCCTGCGTCACGCCGCTCGAGACGACCAGCATCCCGTTTGCGGCCCCATAGACGGAGCCCCAGAGATCGATCGGCATGGCCGCGATCGGGCTCCACGAATTCGAGCCCGGATCGTAGACGTTGCCGCTGCTGAACGTCGTTCCACCGCTGACGCCGCCCGAGCAGTAGACCTTGCCGCCGATCCCGCCGCACGACTCCCACGAGTCCGTGCTCGGATACGGGGCGACCGTGGCCCAGCTGTCGGACGAGGGGTCGTAGCGGACGACGGTCGCGGACGGGGTGCAGAAGCTGTCCGCGCAGCCGCCGACGGCGTAGATGTTGCCGTTCGCGACGGCGACGCCCGGTGCTGCCGTGGGGCTCGGGTTGGGAGCCACTGTGCTCCAGCTGTTCGAGCTCGGGTCATAGACGTCGGTCTCGGCGATCGGGTTCCCGTTGGAGTCCCAGCCGCCTGTCACGTACAGCAACCCGTTGACCGCCGCCACCCCCGGCTTCTCCCTGGCCACCGGCATGTTCGCGATCGGTGCCCACGTGTTGGTGCCCGGGTCGTAGACGTTCCCCATGTTCGTGACGCCGACGTTGAAGTTGAACCCGCCGACGACGTACTCCTTGCCGTCTAGGAAGGCTGCGGAGTTGTCCATGATCGGGCTCGGGTAGTTCGCGATCGTCGACCAGGTCGGAGCCAGCGGCGAACCGGCATCCACACGCGGCGCATGGCCAGGCGTGCGGTTGCCGAGCCAGCCCGGATCCGCCCGCTCATCCTTGCTCAGCTCGATCCTGAGCAGCTTCGAGCCCTGGCGAGCCCTGGACGGCAACGCAGCACCGCCGCCGGACTCCTTGACGTCCCACGTCATCGGGAGACTCCCCGTGTTGCTCAACGTGAGCGTCTTCGTGCGAGTCTGGTCGGCCGGCACGATGAACTGGAGTGACGTCGGACTCACCTCGCCCCGTGGTGTAAGCAGCGAGAAGTCCTGGGTCGTCGTCTGGTCCTCGGTGATCGTGACGGGGGCCGAACCCGTCTGATAGTTCGCCTTGCTGGCCTCCACGGTGTAATCGCCGACAAACAGCTGCATCCGATAGAAGCCGCTTGCATCGGTGGTGGTCTGGCGAACGACGCTTCCGTTCTGCAATGCCTTGACGGTCGCGCCGGCGATGGCCAGGTTGTCGTTCGCGTCGGTGACGTGCCCCTCCACGAAGCCGTTCGGCGGCAGGCGGTAGAGGACGGCGAAGTCCGGGGTCCCGATCGTCGCCTCGTTGAACGAGTACTGCAGGGCGTCATTTCCAGCCGCGTTCTCGATTCCGATCGTGGCGGAGTTGCCCTGTTCACGGCTGTCGGCCGCGATGTTGCGGTACTGGGTCAGGATGCGGCCGTTCTCGTAGAGGACGACCTCGACGTCGATCCGCCGCGTCAGGTCACCGAAGAACCTCGCGTTCCGCCACTCGATTACGAACTGGCGGTTCGGCGCAGAGCCGACCAGCTTCGTCCAGGCCGTCGACGATGCATCGAGGAACAGGTCGTCCCAGAACGGGTAGATCGCCGCGTTCGGCGTCCCCGCGCTCGGGATCGAGCTGTTGAAGAACGGGCAGAAGCCCACGGTGGTCTGGAAGGTCAGGTGGCCGTTCGTGCAGACGTATGCCGTGTTGTACGTCTGCCCGTACAAGCTGAATGCGAACGGCAGGTTCACCTGGATCGAGTTGTCGTCACCCGTCAGGGCGAGTGCTGTGTCGCCCTCGATGTAGCTCGGGGTGACGACCTGGCAGAAGTAGCCGAAGTTGTCGTGACGCTGCGGCAGCGAGAAGTCGAGCGTCTCGTCACTGTCGACGACGAGATGCTGCGTCTGGGCTGCGTTGCAGCGCCCGGCCTCGGCTCTGAGGTCGTAGGCACCCTCAGGCACGCTCGGGAAGGTGTACAAGCCGTTCGCGTCCGTCGTCGCAGCCGGGATCGGCGTGCCGAGGATGGTCACCGTCGCGTTCGCGAGTGCGTTGCCGTCGGTGTCGCGAACGTGGCCGGAGACTGTGTGTGACGGCGCCGCGACGAGCGCAAAGTCCTGCGTCGTCGTGCCGCCGTCGGTGATGACGACGCCGTTCGCAGTCTGGCTCAGGTAACCGAAGGCGCTTGCGGTGACGTCGTACGTCCCGACCGGCAGGATGAGCGAGTAGTGCCCGTCGGGGCCGGTCGTCGCCGACGCACCGATCGGGGCCACGCTGATGTGGGCTCCCGCGATCGGGTCGCCGGTGACACTGTCGGTGACCGTGCCCTCGAGCGTTCCGATCGGCGGCGGCGTGCACTCCGGGAACCTGAAGTTCCCGATGCGCGTCCGCCAGTTGAAGCTGGACGTCGTCTGGTAGTACTCCTGCGTGTACCAGAACGTGCAGTCGTCGATGGGATCGACCGTCATGTCGCTGTAGTCGCCCCAGCGGCTGACCGTGTCCGTCTGGCTGCCGGCGCCGTCGAAGAGGTGTGCCTCTCCCTGGCCGAGCGTGCCCGGCGGGTCGCCCGCCAGCCGACCCGCGTATCTGACCTGCGGGTGGATCGTGGCGTCGGAGGCGCTGAAGCCCAGGGCTAGGTCGCTGTCATTGTCCATGGCGACGCTGCCCATCCAGCGCCAGGTGCTGTCGGGCTGGTAGGTGCCCTGCTGCGTGAAGGCCGGCGTCCCGGAGGTGGCGTTGTTGACCTCGAACCAGCGGATCCCGGCGACGCCGCCCGAAGAGACGGTGATGTTGCCGGTGAGCGCTTCGTGGTCGCCGAAGTTGCGGTACGCGTTCCGGAACATGCCTCGGTCGGCGAGGCTGTCGAGAGTGTCCCCGGTGCCCAGCTGCGGCACGTTCGAGAAAAGCACGGTGAACGGGGCCGGGGTGAGCGTTCCGACTAGGTCGAACGTCGAGGCCCCGGGGTTGTCGAAGTCGACGTGGAAGCGGTGCACTGGCCACGTGGGCTGCACCCCGATGCTCACGTACGGGTTCGGAGCTCCCGCCGGCGGCGGCACGAGGCCGTCCAGGTCGGCGGGCATGTACGAATCGTCCGTCGAGGCGCCCATGGGGGCGGCGATGAACGTCGCCGGATCACCGGCGAGCATCGCGTCGCGGTCGAACGCGTACGCCTGCGGCCCGAGGAACGCGGTGCCGGAGGCGTTGAAGATGTTCGCGCTCGCGTAGTAGGCATCGGGCCACACGCCGAACTTCGGGTAGTCGTAGAAGTCGTCGGTCATGTGGAACCCGTAGCGGGCGTACGAGCCGGCTGCGTCGGGCGAGGTGGATACGGCGATGCACTGGTCCGTGATCGGGAAGCCCGCGCCCGCGAACTGCGTGATCAGCCAGCGGTTGGCGAGCTGGTCATAGACGACGACCGGATCGCCGAAGCCGTTGAACTCGCACAGGCCACCGAAGCCGGTCCAGATCGACGAGATCGCAACCGGCCCGAAGATCGAGGCACCCGTAGTCTTGTCGAAGACCTGGAAGCCCTCGTTAACGATCTGGACGTACTGGTCCAGACCGACTTCCCCGTTCGTGTCCGGCGGCGCGCAGAAACAGACGACGCCGGGGAAGGGGATGCCGTCGAAGTTGAGGATCGGGCTCGGCATCTGCGGATCCGGCATCGAGCTCTGGACGACGGGATCCTTGGCGGCCCGGAGATCCTTGCCGGCTAGGAGCGACGGGTTCTCCGCGGCCACATGCGGTTGCAATGTGACGTGTGCCGGCGGCATGTCGCGAACCGGCCGCGAGATGTCGTTCTTGTACGACTTCCCGACGGTCATGCCGCTCGTGTGCGCCGTCTTCGCCTTCAACGTCGCCTTTGCGCTCGCTGTTGACGTTGCCGTTGCCTTTGCGGCGCTCAGGGACGTTCCCGAGCCGGTCGACTGACCTGCCGGCCCGGAGACGCTGTTCCCCGCAAGGGCCACTGAGGCGAGGAACAGCGACGCTATAAGCGCCCCGCCTATCGTCTTCCTTCTTCGTGCCCGCATTGCGGCACCCCCCTTTCAGAAGGTTCAGGACAGGGCTCTCCCCTGCGCGCACGCGATTCTCGAGGGAGCGGACAGCGGAGACAATGGACCCCCGGGGGCCAATTTAGGTCCACGCCCGCGCCGTGAGGATCTAGACCCGGGAACTAAGTGCCGGTGCTCGTCTGCGGGCCGACCCGGGCACACCGGAGGCCTTTGGTGGCATCAGCCGTGGATGCGAAGAAGCACCGCCACCTCGTCGCGGCGGCTGGCGCCGAGCTTGGCAAGGATGTTGTGCACGTGATTCTTCACCGTCGCCTGCTCGATCGACAGTCGCCGCGCGATTTGCTTGTTCGACAGACCCTCGGAGATGAGGGCGGCGATCTCACGCTCGCGGCGCGTGAGCCTCTGATCCCCCGTCCCGCGCGGCCCGCCCGCAAGCGCAGCGACCCGCTTCGCGAGTGCCGCCGCAACCCGCGGAGAACACTGGAGCTCGTCGTTCGCCGCCGCTTCGACAGCCGCGACCAGCTCGGCGAGCGGCTGCTCGACCGTGACGTAGCCGGTGACCCCGGCCTCGGCCAGCGCGAGCACGGCAGCCTCGTCGTCCGGGATCCCGACCGCGACGATCTTCGCCGTCGGCGCCGCGGCTGCGAGCGCGCGCACTCCGGCTTGGCCCGGGATCGAAGCCGTATCGACCAGCACGACCCCCGGCTCCGTCATACCGATGGCCATGCTCGCAATGTCGCCGGGGGCGCTTCCGCCGACCTCGAAGCCGTCCTCCCTGGTGAGCGCGTCGGCAAGGAGCTCCCGATAGACGCGGACGTCTGCGACGACGAAGACGCGGACAAGCGCTTGCGAGGCGTCGACGTCCGGCGCTACTGCGTTCGAGGTGGCCGCCTGCCCCGTCGTCGTCATCGGCCGCAGCGAGGATTCATCCCCCGCATGCGCTCTCCCTCCCCTTTGCTCGAGCCGAGAATCTCATCGGCCCCTGCGCCTGTCAAGTTTGAACAGGAGCCCGCCCAGGCACGCAAAGACGAGGCCGCTAGCGACCGTCACCTGACTGGCGTCGTCGGGACTGCCGGAGGCTGATCACGACGCAGAAAGTTAGGGGCGGCGCCGAAGCCCCGCCCCTAACGGATTCCACGCTTATCTCAGCAGGTAGCCAATCGCACCGCCCATGACTGCGTTCCTCGCGCCCGGCGTCGCGATGCCTTCGAGGCCGAACCCAAAGTAGATCGAGTCGTCCGTCGTGATCGCCGCGCCCTCGGGGAATCCGGCCGCAGTCGTGCGGGTGAAGTTGTTCCCATTCGGTGCGCTCCCGGGCGGCGGACCCGTTACTGCCCAGCCGCCGAGACCGTCCTCGAAGGAGGTCGTCTCGCCGGTCGAAACGGCGGTGTCGTCGATGAAGACGCCGAGTCCCTGGACCGACCAGTCGCTGACGTAGGCAATCGAGACTTCGACCTGCTGGCCGGCGTACGCCGACAGGTCGACCGACCACTGCTCCCAGCCGTGGGAGTTCCCTGAGGCTGCGTTCCACGAACCGGTCGTGCCGGTTGGCGTGCAGGTCGATGCACCGTCCCACGTCTGGTAATGGTCGAGCCACGGATGCAGCACACGCCAGCCCGCGGGACAGCTCTCGCCTGTCGCCGTCGTCGTGTGCCCGTTCTGGTCGGGGAGCGTCGTCCAGTTGTCCTGTCCCACCGTGTGGGCCTCGACGAAGACGTGGTCCCAGTCCTGCTCGGTGTCTCGGGAGATCCAGAAGGACAGGTTCCCTGAGGCCTCCCCGGTGAGGTCGACCGTGCGGGTGAGCCGCTTGTACGAGATGTCGGCGATGTTCGAGTACATGTAGTACGAACCCGTGTGCGGGATGAAGGGCCCGCCGGGGCGGTCGTACTTCGCCGACGGCCAACTCGTGAACTGTGGGTACGTCGCCGGCGGCAGGATCCCGCTCGTCGCGATGAACGAGGCGCTGTGATCCTGGTTGTTCGCACTGGGCCCGCCGAACGCCCAGGTCAGTCCACTGAACGGTGTGTCTGAGCCGACCACGTCGTAGAGCTTCCCGTTCGGTTTCGTGCCCGCGTCATCGTTGTAGATGTACGCCCCCAGGTAGTACTGGAGGAAGTCGTCGGCGAGGAAGATGCAGCCGTCGGCATCACTGTTCGGATTGCAGGGCGCGTTCGTCTCGAGGTTGTACTCGTAGCCGAACGCGTGCTCGAAGCCGGCGTACTTACCGGTGTAGAGCAGGCGTCCGCCTTCGTTCAGGAATCCTCGCACCGCGAGGATCTCGTCGTTCGCGAGGCGTGAGGCGGTGCCGGCCACCATTCCTCGGTCGCGGGTGATGATGTCGTCGCCCGTGTACCAGACGACGGCGTCGTAGTGGCTGAGAACGCCGAGCAGGCTTGGGGCGGTGCGGTCGTTGGCGTCGACGTCATAGACGTCGGCGCCGATGCCGTTGGCCGCAAGCGCGTCCAGGTAGTACGAGAGGTAGGTCGGCTCGGTCGTGTCCTTGTAGACAGGCGAGATGCCGGAGTAGTCTTCGGCGGCGAGGACGAGCACGCGGTTCGAGGACTCGACTTCTGCGCTGTACGTGAACGAGTCGCTCGACTGGCCGCCGCCCTCGAACCAGACCTCTACGTCGTCGCCCGGGCTCGTTCCAGTGACGTTCCCGCGCATGATCCGGTAGTAGACGTCGCCCGGTCCGCCTGACCGCTCGCCGCCGTTCCACTCGGACGTCGGCGCGCTTTGGACGGCGCCGCCGTTGATCCGGTACTTGAGCGTGACGGCCCCGAGGCTCCGCCGCGCGAGCACGCGGACCTCCTGCGGGTCTCCATACGAGACGGAAAAACGGAAGTCAGTCATCGGGTTGCCCCACTTCTCGGGGTCGAGGCTCGAAGTCTCGAGGTAGAACGGCTGCGTCGTGTTCCCGAGGTGGGAGATCGGGTTCGCCGGGTTCGGCGCCGATTTGGCAACGTCGAGAGCGAAGGGAAGATTCTTCTCGAACTCGGCCTGGATCAGGGCCTCGTCATCCGGGAAAACGAAGCCGCACCCGTCGCAGCCCTCCTCGAGCTCCGGCGTCCACGCCAAGGTTCCCTGCACGGCATGCGCGTAATCGGTCGTCTCGCCGTTCGTGATGTAGAGATCGCCGCCGACGCCGGGATCGAAGCCGGGAATGGCCGGGTTGGCGTCCGTGCCCTGCATGGCGATGTAAATCGGGTCGTCGGCCGACGGCTCCTGGAGTTGCCAGCCGAACGTGGAGAGCAGGAGCGGGCCGTAGGAGTGGTAGTTGACGAGGAATTCACCTCTTGCCCGGCTCAGGAGGCTCATGTACGCGGACGTCTCCGGCTCGGAGGCCGGACCGGTGCCTCGATACGTCTCGCTAGAAAACTGGGACGACGAGCCCTCCTCGTCGTAGTTCCAGTGCTCCGGGAAGTTCCGGTTCGGATCGACGCCGTCGGCGTTCGTGATCTGGCCGTCGCCGTCGTTGTCGCGCAGGTTCTTTCGCCACAGCCGGTCGCTGTCGAACGTGTACTGGTAGCCGTCTGGATTGGCGACGAGGGTGAACCAGAGCTCGCGCGTGTTGACGAGGTTGGTCACCGTCGGGTCGTGGCCGTAGTTGTCGAGGATGTAATGGAGTAGCCGGCGCGGGACCTCGACGCCGATCCACTCGCGGGCGTGCTGACCGCCGACATAGACCGCCGCGGGTCGCGAGCCGTCCGCGACCGTCCCCGCGTTCTTCGTCACCTTGAGCGCCAGGATCTCGCGCCCTTGCACCGAGTGGCCGGTGACCTCGAGCTTGACGATGGGGTGATTCCTCTGAGCGATCGAGTAGATCTCGTCGCGGATTCCGCCGGGCTCGTCGTACGAGCGCCAGACGTTGAACTCGGACGCCGATTGCGCTGCGGCCTGCTGCTGCACGGTGAGTCCCGCCTTGTTGCGAAGCAGGCTCAGGTCGACTCCCTGAGCCTTCAGGCGGTCGCGGTCGCGCGAGGTCAAGACGAGGTCGACCTGGACGCCGCCCTTGACCTGGCTCGCCGCCGCGACGTCGTAGCCTTCGCGAGCGAGGCTCGCGACGGTGGCACGATCGACGTTGGCCGTGTACATCTGGAGCGGTTCCTTCTTGCCGCCTGCCCCATAGGAAACTGTGCCGAGGCCAAGGCTGAGCGCCGCGGCGAGGGCAACGAATGCTGACCTCTTCATCAGGCCCTCCCCCGATTGGATTCCTGGCGCAAGAGAATGTCAAAACAGCACTAAGAGTTCAACGCGTGCCTACTCACAGCTCTCCTGAGAACGAAACCCCGAGACCAAGATGTTGGGCCCGCGCTTCGCGGAAGCCCCCCTTAGTTTCGAGCCCAGTACCGCCCACTGAACTTGGGAGTGCGCCAACCGCATGCGGAGGCGGCGCGCGCCGGCACGCGGCTCGAAGTCGAGGCCTACGTCGTCGAGGACGGGACGTGCTGAACATTGGCTTCAACGTCTGACGTAGGCCCTCGACACCTACGATCTCGGCATGCGTTGCCCGGCCTGCTCCTTCGAGAACCCGGACGACGCCCGCTTCTGCGGCTCCTGCGGTGCCGCGCTCGCCATCGTCTGCCCGAGTTGCGGCACCGAGAACCCGCCCGGCTTCCGCTTCTGCGGCTCGTGCGGCGCGGCGCTCGACGCCGCGGAGGCCGCGGCCGAGGCGCCGGCGATTCAGAGCGGCGAGCGGAGGCGCGTCACCGTCGTCTTCGCGGACCTCGTCGGCTTCTCGACCCTCGCCGAGCACCTTGATCCGGAAGAGCTCCGCACGCTCATGACCGACACTTTCTCGGAGCTGACCGAGGAGGTCGAGGCGCGAGAAGGGTTCGTCGAGAAGTTCATCGGCGACGCGATTGTCGCGATCTTCGGCGCGCCCGTGACGCACGAGGATGACCCGGAGCGTGCTGTCGAGGCGGCGCTCGCGATGTTGGACGTCGTGCACCGGCGCTCCGAAGGGGTGCCCGCTCCGCTCGAACTGCGCGTCGGCATCAACAGCGGCCTCGTCGTCGCCGGCGCGGTCGGCGACGGCAGCCAGACGGGCGTGATGGGAGACGCGGTCAATATCGCGGCGAGGCTGCAGCAGACCGCCGAGCCCGGCGACGTTCTCGTCGCCGCCTCGACGTGGCGCCGCGTTCGCGACCGCTTCGACGCTGAGCCGGTCGGCGCGCTCGAGGTGAAAGGGAAGTCGCAGCCGGTGGACGCGTATCGGCTGGCCGGACGACATGAGCGCGGCGGCCGCGAACAGGCGCCCTTCGTCGGCCGGCGCGAGGAGTTGGCCCTGCTCGAGCTGTTGTGGTCGAGCGTGCGCAAGGGCAACACGCACGTCGTCAGCGTCGTCGGCGAGCCCGGCGTCGGCAAGTCGCGGCTGCTCGCCGAGCTGTGTCCGCAAGGTTCCGAACGCGACGTGCGCGTCGCGTGCGGCGGCGAGCGCGCCTTCGGCCCCTTCCTCGACGTCGTCGAGTCGATCCTCGGCGGCACGCCGCACGACCTCGACGACCTCAGGGAGCGCGCGGCACGGCTCGGCGTCGAGGAGGACGATGTCGCCTTGCTCGGTGCGTTCCTCGGTCTGGGCGGCGCGCCGGCCGCGGTCCGCATGGCGGACGAGCAGCGCAAGCAGCAGGTCTTCGCGGGCGTGTGGAAGTTCCTCCTGGCCGTCTCGCACGACAGACCGACTTTCATCGCGGTGGAGGACGTCCACTGGGCCGACGAGTCGTCGCGCGCTCTACTCGACTTCCTGTTCGAGCGGCTCGCGGGCACGCCCTTGATGCTCGTTCTCTCCTACCGGCCCGGCTTCGAGCAGGTCGAGCGGGCTGAGCTGCGCGCTAGCCACACGGCCGTCCGACTCGAGCCGCTCTCGCCCGAGGAGAGCGTCGCGCTCGCGCGCGGCTTCCTCGGCGTGGCCGAGTTGCCGGCCGACCTCGAACGGCTCGTCGCCGCCCGGGCCGAGGGAAATCCATTCTTCATCGAGGAGCTGCTGCAGGCGCTGGTCGAGCTCGGCTCGCTGGCCGTCGTCGAGGGCAAGGCGGTGCTGGCGAAAGTCGAGGTCGACATTCCTGACACCGTCCAGGGGACGATCCTTGCCCGCGTCGACCGACTCGATCTACGCACGCGCTCGGTGCTCCAGCACGCCGCTGTCCTCGGACGCGGCTCCACAACGGAGCTGCTCGAGGCGGTGGTGGGCGACGGCGCCGTTTCGGACGAGTTGGCGGCGCTCGCGCGGGCCCAGCTCGTGCTCACGCCGGCGCCGGGTGAGTGGTCGTTCAAGCACGCGCTGATCCAGGAGGTGACGTACGAGACGCTGCTACTTCGGCACCGGCGCGAGCTGCACGAGAAGGTCGCGCGGGCGCTCGAGCAGCGTGCGGGCGACGACCCGAGCCTGCTCGAGGCGCTCGCCGAGCACTACGCGAAGGCGGATGCCCCGGAGAAGGCGCGGCAGTACGCGCTCGCCGCCGGCGACCTCGCCGGTCAGCGAATGGGCGTCGCCGAGGCGAAGCGGCACTACGAGACGGCGCTCCGCCTCTGGGGCGAAGGCGACGAGGAGGAGCGGCTCGAGCTGCTGCTAAAACTCGGGCGCGTCGCGTTCGACGCGGGCGATTTCACGACTGCGCGCACGGCGCTGATCGAGGCCCACGACGGCTGGAGCCGCCTGGGCAGAGCTGAGTCGGCTGGCGAGGCACTCGCCGTGCTCGGCCGCGTCCACTGGGCCGCGGGCGACGCGGAGCGGGGATTCGAGGCGCTGGCGAGCGCGATCTCGATCCTGGAGGAGCTTGGCCTCTCAGCGGCTCTCGTCGAGGCCTACTCGAACGCGGCCGGGCTGCACATGCTCGGGGGCGATGACGTCGAGGGTAGCGAGCTGGCGCGGCGCGGACTCGTGCTGGCGGACGAGCTCGACCTGCGGGAGCAGCGCGCCCAGCTCCTGAACACGCTCGGCGTCTGCGAGGCCGAGTCGGGAAACCCGGAGGGCACGGAGCGGATCGCGGAGGCGCTCGAGCTGGCACTCGAACTCGGAGCCGCGGACGCAATTGGACGCGCGTACAACAACCTCGTCTCGACGCTCGTCGACGTGGGCGACAATCCGCGGGCGCTCGCGCTCGCAATAGAAGGACGCGAAGGCACGAGGCGGCTCGGCGTCGCCGGCTTCGAATGGTTCCTCGCCGGCAACCAGGCGAACGCGCTCGTGTCGCTGGGCCGCCTCGAGGAGGCGGAGGCGCTGGCCCGGCAGATCCTCGACGAGCAGCGCGCGGCGCTGGGACCGCCCGGCGTGATCAACGCCGGCGGCCCCCGCGTAATGGCGCTGACGCGGCTAGGGCGCTATGCGGAGGCGCGGGCGCAGCTCGACGAACTGCTGCCGCTCGGGCGCGGGCTCGGGGGCTCCGAGTTCCTGGCGCGGCTGCTCCACGAGGAAGCGGAGCTTGAGTCGGCGCGCGGAAACGAGGCCGCGGCGCGGCAGGCCCTCCGGGAGGCGAGTGGGGTGACGCTCGCGAACCCGTCGCGAACGCATGCGTTGCTGCTGCTGCCGATGGCATCGCGTCTCCTCTCCCCGAACGAGGTTGCGCCGCTGCTCGAGCGCGTGGCTGACCTTCCGTCGTGGCCGCTGTACGACGCGGTCCGCGCCGAGACCGACGGCGTCCTGCGAGACGATCCGGAACCCTTGCGCGAGGCGGCCGCGATCTACCGCGCGCTCTCGATGCCATACGACGCGGCGCGCTGCTTCCTCGACGCCGGCGAGCTCGAGCAGGCGCGAGAGCTGGTCGAGCGCCACGGCTTCGCCGCCGGGCCGCTCGGCGCACGTCTCGCGGCCGTCACCTAGCCTGACAGTCTCCGCCCTGCCACCTTCGGGTTTCACCGTCGCTACTACGCTGAAGGCGCGAGGTCGATTGGCACGGCCCGGTCCTGCTTTGCAAGGTCGTCCTGGAGGAGACGTGGGACGACGGCTTCATCTTCCTCGAGCCCGGTCACGCCTCCAGGGTCGCCGACGACGCGAAACTGCATCTGCCAGCCAGTGGCGTCCAGCCTCACTCGAGCCTGAGCGCGGCGCAACGAAGGATTGGTTTGCGCACTGACAAGTTCCGCCCACGGAACTAGGCAGTGCGCGCTCGCGATGCCGCAGGTCAGCGTTTGCGCAGACGCAGCGTGGTCCAGCTCACGTCAGCCGTCCAGCCGCCGTCGACAGGGAGCGTCACGCCGTTGACGAAACCGCTCGATGCGGGGTCGGCGAGGAAGGCGATTGCCGCGGCGACGTCGTCGGGTGCGGCGAAGCGCCCCATCGGCACCCGCTCGACGATGTCGGTATCCACGTAGCCGCCCGCCGCCTGGTCCGCTACGTCCATCTCCGTCTTCACCCAGCCGGGGCAGACGGCGTTTAGCCGCACGCCCCGGCCGCCCCACTCGGCGGCCAGGGTGCGTGTCAGCCCGACCAGGCCGTGCTTGCTGGCGTTGTAGGCCGCACGGTCGGCCACGCCCGCAAGCCCGGCGATCGACGCGACGTTGACGATCGACCCGACGCCTGCCTCCAGCATCATCCGGCCGAAGGCCTGGCAAAGCATGAACGGGCCGGTGAGATTCACCTCGAGCACCCGCCGCCACTGCTCGGCCGCGGTGTCCTCGGCCGGTGCGATGAGCGAGATCCCGGCGTTGTTGACCAGGACGTCGACGCCGCCGAATCGCTCTCGCACCCGCGCGGCGAACGCCGCCACGTCCGCCTCCAGCGACACGTCACCGGGAACGTCGAGCGTCTCCCGACCCCGCTCGCGCACGGCTGCAACTGTCTCGTTGGCATCGTGCAAGTCGATCAGCGCGAGCGCGTAGCCCTCATCCGCGAGCACCTCGGCCACGCGCCGACCGATCCCCCGCGCCGCTCCAGTGACCACCGCGGTCTTCGAAGTCGAGGGCATGGAAGGCAGAGTGTACGGCCACACTCGTTGAGGCGATTCACCCGGTGAGCAGGTGCATCAGCCCGAGCGGCTCGGGCATCTGCGCGCGGTCGAAGTAGTCGCGGTTAGCGAACGATCTTCCCGTCCTCGACCTCGGCGACCGCGCAGCCTCGGCGTTCGGGACCAGCGTCGTTCGCTGTCGCGCCAGGTCGCCTCACGCCGCACGGCTACATGGAGGAGCTGCGACCCGGAAACGAGCTGGAACGACGGCGCGCGACACCCGCGTGTGCGCGTCGCCGCGCTACGCGGAAGATGGCCTAGCCGATAAGCGCCCTGAGCTCGCGGCGGTACCGCTCGCCTTCGAACTCGTTCAACGGTTGCGGATCCAGGCGCTCCTCGCGGAGTCGCCCGCGGCGACGCACGTAGACACCTGGGAATGTCACTCCATCTCGATCTGTCTCGATCGTGACTGCGACCGCGTCAGGCCCGGACGCGTCGACGAAGTGCCAGAGTGGCTGCACGCCGCGATCGGACGCGCACCCTCCACCGTCGAGCTCAACGACGCGCGCCAGGTAGGCCTTCTGGCCCCACAGATCGGGGCAGCGGCAAAGCTCGCCGGCGAGAAACGGCGCGACCTCATCCGCTGCGAGCGGCCGTGCGTGTGGCGGCACACGTCCCAGCCGCTCCGCGATGTGGTGAGCCAGGACGCGGGCGTTGTAGCGGAAGCCCCGAACCGACGTCGAGGCCGAGCCGACTCCATGCCTGCGGAGCCCGACGGCGCCGACCGTGGCATTGCCCGCGAAGAAGACCCCCGGGAGCGAGACGCTCTCCCAGTAGGGGTTCAGGGCGGGCACGCGCTCCCCGAGGACCGTTTGTAGACCCGCCTGCGGCAGGTCGCCGAGCGGGACTCGGAACCCCGTCGCCGCGATCACCGTATCCGCCTCGAGGACGAAGCTACCCGTCCAGGACGTGCCCGCTACGGCGACGCGGAGGCCCGCCTCCGGAAGTCGCTCGATTCCCTCGACTGCCGCGTCGAGCGCGAACACGCCACCCCCGAGCTGGTGCTCTTCGAGTGGTTGGAAGTAACGCGGCCGCACGGTCGCGTGGGCGAGGACTGACGTCTGTACGGCACGAGGCGAGACGAGTACGATCCGCCGCGCCCAGGGCAGCAGTCCGTCGGCCAGCTCGAAGCCCGAGTTCCGCTTTCCGATCAGCACGACGCTGTGGTCGCGGTAATCGGAGGGCGTAGCCGTCTCCGCGTAGTGCGGGACGTGCTCGATCCCCGGGAGAGTCGGCTTCCAGGGTTCGGTCATGCCGACCGCGAAGACCGCGAAGCGGCACCGATACTCGCCGTCCGTGGTCGCCAGTGTGACGCCGTCCTCGCCCACGCTCGTCGACTCCCAGCGGCAGTCGTACCGCACCCGGATGCGGGCCGACTTCTCGAACGCACGGAGCCCCGCTTCCATCGCTGTCCGGGTCGGGAAGACCGATTCGCGGCCCATGAGCGACGGGACGAGCGCTCGATGCTCAGCGTCGTCGGCGACAAGGCTGTTGTGGTCGTAGCGCTCGTACTCGACGCTGTCGCGGGACGCGGGCGCGTCGGGCTTCGACCAGGAGATCAGCCGCTGGAAAACGGGCCAGCGCTGGAACATCCCACCCGGCTCGTGGTCGGCCGAGAGCAGCGCATGGTCGATACCCAGCCGGTGGAGGCAGTAGCTCGTTTGGAGGCCACCAGGGCCGCTGCCAATGACGACGACGTCGTACCTGCCCGGCGCGTGAGGTTTCTCTAGGGCTGCCATTCGTTGGCGGCGCGGAGCCTCCTGGCGCCCGCCTCCAGCATCCGAATCGCAATCGATGGGAACCGCTGGAGCAGCGGACGGAGGTCGCCGGCGTCGGCGACCGCGCAGCGCAACTCGCCCAGCGCGACGACGTCGGCAATCGCGACGTCGCCGGTCAGGATCGACGCCTCGCCGAAGAAGTCTCCCGGCTTGAGCACCGCCCGCTCGTCGCCGTCAACGAGGACCGACGCAGCTCCCTCCATGATCACGTAGAAGCCGCCGCTGGACAGGCCGCTGTGCACGACATGGCCGCCGCTCGGAAAGCGCTCGTCATCGAGTGTGTGGGCGACCTCCTCGAGGTGCGGACCGTCGAGGTCCGCGAACAGTGTCACCCGGGAGAGCGTTTCGCGGTCGATCATGCGGCGACCGCGGACGCAAAGGGCTTTGCGCCCGAGGACCTCGAGACCTTTGCCGAGGCGGCTTGGTGGAGGGGGAAGCTCGACGAGGCGATCAACCTGCGGGAGCGCGCCTACGCCGGATATGTCGCGGCCGGCGACAAGCGAACGGCTGCACGACTCGCCCTCACCCTGTCCTGGGACTATTCCGGCCGGGCTGCGTTCTCGGTCTCGCAAGGCTGGTTTGCCAACGCCGAGCGCTTGCTCGATAGTCAGCCAGAGTCGGCGGAAGATGGCCTCCTGGCGCTCACGCGTGCCGTCAACGCCCTCTTCGGCGGGGGGAACCTCTCCCAGGCGGTGGAAGATTTCGGGCGTGCGTACGAACTGGGTGAGCGCTTCGGCGACCGCGATACACAGGCGCTGGCGCTTGTCGGAAAGGGGCGCGCGCTCGTCAAGTCAGGCGAGGTGGAGCAGGGACTCGCCCTCCTCGACGAGGCAACGGCGGCCGCGGTCTGCGGCGAGCTTCGCCCGCATTCGACGGGGCTCGTCTACTGCATCACGATCAGTTCCTGCCAGGAGCTCGGCGACTACCGCCGTGCCGCCGAATGGACCGAGGCGGCGAACAGGTGGTGTGACCGGCTGGACGTCAACGGCTTTCCGGGAGCATGCCGTCTCCACCGCGCAGAGATCATGCGCCTTCGCGGCGACCTGCTCGGAGCCGAGAAGCAAGCAGTAGCGGCGTGCGAGGAACTCCATGATTTCGAGCGCGCCATCACGGCGGGTGGGTACTACGAGATCGGCGAGATCCGTCGTCGGCTTGGCGACTTCGCTGCTGCAGACGAGGCCTACCGGACGGCGAACGAACTCGGACGCGAGCCACAGCCCGGGCTCGCCTTGCTACACCTGGCGGAGGGGAAGATCGACAGCGCAGTCGCGGGAATCAACCGCGCGCTCGCCGACGTCCAGGATCCATTGTCGCGCCTACGGCGTCTGCCGGCGCAGATCGAGATCGCGATTGCGGCAGCCGACTTGAAGACAGCCCGTGCGGCGGCAGAGGAGCTCGAGCAGATCGTCGACGCGTACAAGATCGGGGGCCGCCGGGCCTCGGCATTCGACGCGACGATCCACGTCGCTTCTGGCCGAATCAAGCTTGCCGAGGGCGACGTGGAAGGAGCGATCCGTTGCCTACAGCGGGCGCGCGATGGATGGCAGGAGGTTGGCGCGCCGTACGAGACAGCGCACGCCCGGATGCTGCTCGGGATCGCCTTCCGGCGCCGCGGTGACGAGCACGCTGCAACGGGCGAGCTCGAGGCCGCGCTCGCGACGTTCGAGCGGCTGGGGGCGAGACTCGACGAGGAGCGCGTCAAGGAGCTGCTCGGCAGACTGGTGACGCGCCGCACGTTCCTCTTCACGGACATCGTCGATTCAACGAGGCTGCTCGAGACGCTCGGCGACGAGAAGTGGAAGAAGCTGCTCGCCCGGCACAACCAGCTGGTTCGCGAGCGGATCGTCGAGAGCGGCGGAGAGGTGATCAAGCAGACCGGCGACGGCTTCTTCGCGTCCTTCGACAACCCGAAGGGGGCGATCGAGGCCGCAGTCGCGATCCAACGGGCACTCGATGCCGAGATCGTCGCACCGGACGTCAGGATCGGCGCCCACACGGGCGGGGCGTTCCGCACGGACGCAGAGTTCACCGACTACGGAGGTCAAGGCGTGCACACCGCCGCGAGAATCGGTGCAGCGGCGGAGCCGGCGGAGATACTGCTCAGCCGCGAGACCCTCGACGGAATCGGGAGCGCATATCGGCTTTCCGAGCCCCGCGCGCTGGCGCTGAAGGGCTTTGAGCAGCCAATCGACGTTGTCTCCGTGCACTGGCGATAGGAAAGCGGCGGGAAAGCTTCGCCAGAAGCGGGCTCGTACAGAACACCGAGGGAGAGCGCTCGCGGCGCTCCCCCTCGGTGTCGATGATTCTTTTGCTTCTGCTTACTTCAGCTTGAAGTAGGCCGACAGCGACGAGCCGTCGATCATGCTCACCGTGACGCGGTAGCAGACACCGACCTTCTTGGGCGTCTGCCAGTTGTAGATGAACTGGCCGCCACTCGTGTCGTACCGGAGGCTGGTGGCGCCGCTCGCGAGGAGCTCGATATCGTCCGTCGTGCCGCCGGCGCACGAGACGCCTGTTGCCCTCAGCGGCTGAATGACGGCGGCGATGTCAGTCAGCTCGTTCGAGCCTGCGAACACCTCGAACTTCAACGGGACCGTCGAGCCGTTCTTCACGGTGTTCCACACTGGCAGCGAGGCCGCCGGTGTCATGTCCACCGGCGGATAGAAGCCGTTGGCCGAGAAGTTCACGGTCACAGTGAAGCTGCCGTTGGCGGTGTTGGAGGCGGCGTCCATCGCGAAACAATTGACGGTCGTCGTCCCCGGTGCGAACGTGCTCCCCGAAGCAGGTGAGCAGCTGACAGCGACCGAGCCATCGACCAAATCCGAGGCCGAGGCCGAGTACGTCACCACCGCACCGGAAATGCCCGTTGCCGCCGCCGTGATGGCGGCCGGCAGGCTCAGCACGGGCGCGGTCGTGTCGACCACGGTCACGCTGAAGCTGTCGTTCGCGCTGTTACCAGCCGCATCGCTGGCCGAGCAGTTCACCGTCGTCGCCCCGAGCGCAAACGTGCTCCCGGAAGCAGGCGAGCAGCTGGCGGACACGGCGCCGTCGACGAGGTCGCTGGCGGAGGCCGAGTAGCTGACGTCGCGACCCGAGGGGCCGGTCGCCTCGACGACCTTGTCAGCGGGCAGGCTCAGCACGGGCGCGGTCGTGTCGACCACGGTCACGTCAAACGAGCCGGTCGTTGTCAGACTGCCTGAATCGGTGACGGAACAGTTGACCTGCGTGTTTCCGATCTGGAACAGAGTCCCCGACGCAGGCGAACACGAGGGCGCCGGATCAGGATTGTCTTCGGCGTCTGACGCGCTGACGCTGTAGTTCACCGTTGCGCCACCCGCCCCGGCCGCCTCGGCAATGATCGGCCCCGGAACGGAAAGCTGGGGCGCAGTGTTCTGCTGAACGGGCGGGTTCACCTGAAGCGTGAAGTTGGCCTGGTTCGTATACAGCGCACCACTCTTCCCGCCGCTGATGCTGTGACTGATGCTGTAGGTACCCGGAGTCGAGGAGGAGAACGAGACGGTCTTGGCTCCAGCATTCCCACAGTCAGTGAACTGGAACGAAGTTGGCGACTTAGAGACGCCTGCGGGCGCATTCACCGTCACCGTCGCCGCATGCGTCGCGTCGACATTGCAGTTGGGCACGGGGTCACCACCACCGCTGTTGCCGATCAGCTTGTAGGTCACAATTGCCGACCCACCGGCCGTGATCGACGTTGGGCCTCCCGCCACGACTCCGTCGCTTTGGAAGTTGTCAGCGAAGGACGCGCCGGTGATCGCGAGCGTTACACCGACGGCCGCGGCCATCAGGCTCACTGCCCAGAGAAACCCCTTTTTCTTGCGTGTTGGTGCTACCACCCTGTCCCCCCTTTTCAGTCGCCGACGCAACTGGCCGCAGTACCAGAGAGACGCTCGGCCGCAGAGCCGTACGAAAATGAGAAGTTCTGGGTTGACTAATCAGTCAACCGTGAGGCACAGCCTACGATTGACGATCACGGCGGACAATGGGTCGTTCGGACTATTCGAATGGCCGTTTGGCCTATCTTCGATGAGCCATCGGCCTACAGCTGGGTTCACGTCTTCTCGCCCAAAAGCGCCACTCATGCCCAGCTGATGTACCTGTTTTGTACCCGCACTTTCAGCTGAGCGAGCCCCGCTGGCTCGCGATGCCCGGGATCCCGGGGTTCGGAACGCGAGCCAGAGGCCGGCGGCAACCAGCCAAACGATCGTCAGGATCGCCCCGAAAAAGAACGGCAAAAAGAGGATGTCCACCGTCACGGCCAGCGGGGTGAGCAGGAGCAGCCCGCCCGCGGCGAGCCCGAGCCAGCCGAGCCAGCGCGGGGCGAGGCCGGTCGACCAGGCGAGGGCGTAGGCGAAGGCGGCGGCCCCGAGTCCGAGGGTCGCGAACGCGGCCAGGAAGTTCCCGAAGTGCAGGACCGCGAGTACGCGGATCAGCTCCAGTACGTCCTCGCTTCCGCCGCCGATCCCGGCGAGCCCGCCGCCGACGTAGTCGTCGGCCGCACGAACCATCCCCGCTCCGACAAACGCCCTCCCGGCCGCGAAGACGCAGGAGACGACGAGCAGGAGAAGGCCCGCCAGGGCGATACCGCGCGCCCGCTCCCGCAGCAGCAGATAGAGACCCAGTCCCGCCGCGATCGCCAGGAGCCCACTGACGATCTCGACGACCTGGAACGCGTAGATGACGGGAATCCTGTCCGCGGCCTCCTCGACCTGCTCGACGAACTTCTCCCGAACGTCGTGGCTCTCGATCGTCGGATCGCCGAGGCCCGCCCCCAGAACGACCGCGAGCGCCGTCAGCACGAGCGCGACACCCGTGAGACGTTGGCCTTGGAGACATGATCAAGCCTTTCTTCCGGTAGGAGCCCAGGAACGAGCCAGGATCCCGTCGATCTAATCGCCTCGGACGGCGTACAGCTACCACTCGCCAGGGACGCCTTTGAGCTCATGCTCGCCGCGGTCCTGGAACTCGATCCCCGAGCCCGCCACGAGATCCTTGACGGTGCGCGAGACAAGTATCTCCCCCGCCCCCGCCAGCGAGGCAACTCGGGACCCGATGGGGACAGCAATCCCGGTCACCTTGGCGCCGTCTCGCTCGCATTCGCCCGTGTGCAGCCCAAGACGGACGTCGATCCCCTGCTCGGCTGACGCCGACATGATCGCGCCCGCGCAAGCGATACCGCGGGCAGGCCCGTCGAACGTCGCGAAGAACCCGTCTCCGGCGGTGTCGATCTCCTTGCCGCCGAAGCGTGCCAGCTGGCGGCGCACTGCAAGGCGGTGGCCAGCGATCAGCTTGCGCCAGGCTTGGTCGCCGAGCGCTGAGGCGCGCGCCGTCGAGCCGACGATATCTGTGAAGAGGACCGTTGCAAGGACACGATCCGGCACCGGCTCCGCATCCCGCTCAGTGAGAAAGCGCCGGACCTCTGTGGTGACCTCTTCCGCGACGAAAGGATTGGGGTCCGGGCCGCGGATGCCGACCACACGCGCGTCTGGGATCGCCAAAGCGACCTGCTCTGTTTGCTCCTCGAGATCACGCAGCAGCAGGAGGTAGGGCGTGGCTCCCATCATCCTCGGGTAGAGAAGAAGCGTCGGCACGCGAATCGCCGGCAGGACCTCGCTGATGTCGGCCTCCACAAGAGTTCGATTGAACTCAGCTGCCGCCCCTGGACTTGCGCTGGCGCGGATGATGGTCGGCAATACGCGACGAAACGACTGATCGTCGGCGAGCGAGGGGTACTGCTCTCGGATGATCTTGTCGAACGAGTCCGACTGCCCCCATTCCTCCCGGGCTTGCTTGATTAGCTCACGGTGCTCCTCGGTCGAGCCGGGAAGCCGTGGAAAGACGGTCCACGTGACCAGCTGGGACGTCCGCTCTGGGTAGGTGGCCGCGAACAGGGCGCACATGAGGGCACCGTGCCCCGCCCCGAAAAGCGCTGCTCGCTCCGAGCCCACTGCGTCGAGCACAGCGCGCACGTCGTCCATCTGCGACTCCAGGGTGGGTAGCCCTCGCGGGCGGTCGGAGGCGCCGGTCCCGCGCTTGTCGAAGAGGATGAGGCGGGAAAACGACGCGAGCCGCTCGAAGAAGCCGACGTAGAGAGGGTGTAGCCAGGCGAAGATCATGCTGAGGAGGAAGGGCACGAAGACGAGGTCAACGTGACCGCTGCCGACGACCTGGTAGGCGATCGAAACGTCGCCGCTCCGTGCGTACTTGACGTCAGGCGGCTCCACAAGGGGCAGTTTCGTCAATGGAGGCACCGACCGCCACTTCGCCGACCTGGTCGAACGCTTCTTCGACACCGGTTTCCTGCGAGCTTCGGTCGTGCTCGGCGGAGTGATCATCGCCACAGTCACGCGGGGCTTGGAGGACTGGCAGGTTGACCGGATACAGCACCAACAAAAGGCACGATCGGCCCGGGAGGTAACTCATGCAGACGTCGAGCGGCTGCGGGCACGGCTCGAGTACCTCCGGTAGCAGGCCATTCGAGCACACCGAGGTGGCGGAGCATGAGATGTGTCCCGGGTGGGCAAGAACTACGAGACGGATTTCAGCGCACAGATGACTGCACTTGCCGAAGCGAATGAGCAGCTCCGCGACACGGACGGTTTCCTCGTCGAGTCGTCCGAGGGCGACATCGGCTGGGTCGAGGAGATCTGGGTCGGGGAGGCGAACGAGCCGCGTGCGCTTGCTGTGCAGACAAGGGATGGCAGGCACGCATTGCTTCCGGCCGAGGAAGTCGTCGCGGTCGAGCATGAGCAGCGGTGGGTCGTCGTCCCGCCCCAGCCGACGCTGCTCGAGCTGGCTCCGCCGCATCTCACGAAGGACGGTCGCGACGGCTCAGGAATACGGATGACGGCGTCGTGGGCGACGACAGGGGCGCCGATTGCTGCGCCCACACGGCGGTCCTGGAGGTGGCGCTTGCGGTCGTCACGTCCAAGGTCGGCGGCTGTGCCGCGGGAACAGGAGCGTGCGGAGCGGCCGCTCTGGCAGGTGATCGTCGTTCTCTATGCGTCGCTCGCCTTCACCGTCGTCTTCGTGATCGCGCTCGCCTTCGCGATTGCACGTCTCGTCAGCGGCGCT